>Ga0256407_10001895_pt1 | contig 41870 bp, 44 predicted proteins | sample RumenRJG_04DNA_FD_193489 | JGI IMG/M metagenome (GOLD analysis project Ga0256407, IMG submission 193489) | Bovine rumen microbial communities from Lethbridge, Alberta, Canada - RJG_04 | ecosystem: Host-associated > Mammals > Digestive system > Stomach > Rumen | place: Canada: Alberta... | reverse complement strand
TGCCAGTTGACAAAAATAGTAAATAATGTTAATATACATCTCGGGCGGGAATCTCTTTCCCACCCGATTCGATTGCGCTATCGAGATCTAAGGAATTCACGGCGTTCGCCAATTGAAGTCCAACAATTAGGAGTATTCAAGGAAAGGAGAGATTATACTATAAGAGCATTTAAGAATAGTAAGCTGATAAACATATTTCATTGTTTCTTTACTAATACTTATGGTATAATTACATTATAAGCATGAAAGGAATCAGATTTGAATGGGATTCCGGTAAAGCTGAATCAAATATAAAAAAGCATGGAGTGTCATTTGAGGAGGCTGCAACAGTATTTGAAGATTACAATGCAATTGTATTTGATGACCCTGATCATTCGAGTGAGGAGGATAGGTTTATCCTTCTTGGGATAAGCGTAAATGCTAATTTACTAATAGTGTGTCATTGTATTCGGGAGAATGATTCTGTTATACGCATTATTTCTGCCAGAATGGCAACAAAATCAGAGTCAAAGCAGTATTTGGACATTCTGAAGGGGTGGTGATTAAAATGAGAGATGAATATGATGTTAAATCTTTGAACCCGCGAAAAAGTCCATATTCGAGTAAAGCTAAGCAGCAGGTCACGATGAATATGAACATCTCTACAGTAGAATATTTTAAAGCTATGGCAAGTGAATCCGGTGTTCCATATCAGGTGCTTATTAATCTGTATCTTGATGAATGTGTGAAAGAGAAAAAGAAGCTGCAGTTTGTGAGTCAATAAGAGCCGTCCCTATTGACTCAAGTGAGGCGTTTATCGGACTTATAAGATGATACCATAAGACCATAACAGGAGATGATGAGAAAAGAAGATCTCCGGTTGACATTTATTTTCATTTCTGATATCCTACAACGATTTAGCAACGATGCTATTTGGAGGCTTGGGAAACGAAAGGAGATATTATGTATCATTACGAGTATGTTTCAAAAGAAGAAGCCTCACCGTACAGAGAAGAGTTTCTGGAGATTATCCATGATGCGCAAGATCTGTTAAGGGATAAGTTCACCTTCAGATATGACTTTATCGGTAGCAGTTCTCATAATATGATTACCTGCGATTATCGGACTAACAAAGGTTTTGATTTTGATGTGAATCTTCACGTTAACGATGATGAGGAGCAGTATTCGCCGGAGGTTATTAAGAAGAGTATCATTGAGGCTATTAACCGAGTGGCACGCCCGAGGGGGTACGAATTCTGCGAGGATTCCACAAGGGTAATTACATTGAAAAAGCGGTCGTCCTTCTCTAACAGCATTGAATACAGCTGCGACTTTGCTATTGTGTATGACTGGACGGACAATAAAAACCGGAGGCAGCAGCAATACATTCGGTATCAAAAGAACCAGAACAGTTATGTCTGGGCGGATCAACCTAAAGGCTACGGCCTTGAAGAGAAGGTTGATTGGCTGAAGAAAAACGGATTCTGGGGAGAGGTCCGAAAAAGATATCTGGAAAAGAAGAACGGCAATATGAATCATGAAAAAAAGTCCCGGGCTTTATACGCCGAAGCGATTCATGAGATATGCCAGAAAGCAAATTATAAAACTTTATGAAATTAAGCCGCGAGAGTTTATAGATATTTAAGGACATTCGTAGATAGCAACTAACTTTCGCGGTCTTTTAATGCCCGGGGCTTGTATAATATGCTGTATTGTATTTTTTAATTATATGATATGCCGATAAGTCTCAAAAGAGATTCAGCAATTTTATCAATTTTCAACCAAAGAGGATTTTGTTAAAATTCTGTAGGTGTATTTTTCAATCTGGTTTTGGCAGCCAGGAAGCCAAAAAGTGCCAGGCAGGAGATCTGCCTGTATCTGGAAAATGAGCGCATAGTTTTTTATTATTTTGTCGCATTTTGTGGTATAGTACGTATATAGTGGTAGAATACCACAAGGAGGGGCTGAATAAAATGGAAGACAAGAAGAAAGACGAAGAGGTTAAGGCTGAAAAGGCTGCTGATACTAAATTTGACGAAGGCATAGAGCTTTCTGATGATGAGCTGGATCAGGTAAGCGGAGGGTCGTCATATGCTTATAAGAATAGTAATAAGGGGCCTGTGAAATAAATCAGACCTACTACTAGGCCAAGAACATATTTTTTAGATAATCACTAATAAAGGCATCTACGATATGTGAGGTGCTTTTTTTATGAGGGTGGCGGGAGCTGCTCTTTTTTTATGTGGATATTTAAGGGGGGTGTTGTTGTGGGGGCGAACAGGATTAAGGGTATTACCATTGAGATCGGTGGGGATACGACGAAACTGCAGACGGCGCTTACGTTTTCGGTTAGTCCCAAGTGGCTTAAGAAGCTTACCGGATATAAGCAGATGGAAAAGATTAAGGTGGAGTATTTTGATACGGAATGCCTAGAGCTTAAGAGTGCGGAGATGTATGTTGAGGGGTTTAAGGCGAAGCTGGAGAAGGATACGAGTTATAAGGGGCTGTGGACGGTCTCTTTTACGCTGAAGGAGTTATGAAATTTTTATGGGCGAAATGAGAAAAAGTTGTCGAAAAATGGATTTTGTTTCGTATATAATAGTAGATGATGAAACGGGGGTGCGTTTAATGAAAACCATAGGCAAACTAAAAAAACAGGTGGATTCAACTACAGATATGTCGGAAAAGAGAAGGTTTATTGAGAAGGCGGGATTAAAGCAGACGGATGATGAACTGAGCATGGTCGCAGGCGGGGATATTTATTATGAATGCCCAGGCGGAGGCAACACTGGCGGAGGCAACACTGGCGGAGGCAAAATCGGTGAATATGACGTGTACATGTGTGATAAAGGACATTTATCTGCTTTTGCCGGTGATGCTCCATCTAAATGTCCTACTTGTCAGAGTACAGTTTTTTATAAGGTGTCACTATAAAGCATTACTATTATTCATAAAAAACCAGGCATCGCTTCGGCGGTGCTTTTCTTATGCCTTGAAATAAGGGAGGTGAATGGATGTTCGAGGTGACGGAGGCGAACAGGACGGTTAAATGCCTGGAGATAAAAGCCTATGACTATATGCTCAGATTCGATAAGAGTTTTAACGGGTTTGAGACTGTGGGAAATGCATATGATTTCATTCATTTATGCTGCAAGAACTGCCATGTGGATTTTGCCCTGACCAAAGAAGAGGTGGAGGCTATGCCTAACGGCAGCGAAGGCCTTGTATGATAAATAGTTTTATTTCTGTTTCTTTTAATTAGCTTATAAATAATATTGAAGCGTTTAAGAAGTACAACGAGATAAGTTCATATTGCTGATTTCGGCAGAAAAGTGGTAGAATACTATGCATGACAAAGACACAATTAGCGGAGAACATAATTAAATCAATAGAAAAAAATGAGTGGCAGCAGCTGCAGGAGGGGACGCTCCCGGTACCGGTGAGTGAGCATAACAGGACTGTGCTCTTGGAACTGCATCAGGCGGGGGTCGATTATACCGGTGAGGTTTGTGATAAGGATGTGCATAAGCTTTCAGATGCGGTGTATGAGTTTTTGAAGGAGACCTGGGGCTCGGAGCCGGAGGCGCATAAATATGTGGTGCTGGCTTGCCTGGTATTAACGTTTCTGAAGGAAGAACCTATGCACCCGAAGGATAAGGTCCAGTACAGGGTAGTAGGCCATGACGGGATAAAAGAGTATTTCTGTCCGGCGAAGACGGATGGAGTGATATGTAATTACTGCGTGGCGAAGAAGCTTGGTCTATAGTAAAATTTTGGTGAAGGTTTAGACCAAATTTTAGGCCAATTGAAGGATGAGATAAAACGGAGTAAAAAAATGGTAATTAGAGTGCTATTTGTGTGTCACGGCAACATATGCAGAAGCCCCATGTGTGAGTTCGTTTTTAAGGACATGGTGGAGAAGGCGGGAATTAAAGATAAGTTTGTGATCGCTTCGGCGGCTACCAGCAGGGAAGAAATATGGGGAGATGTGGGGAATCCCATTTATCCTCCGGCGAAAGCTGAATTGAAGCGCAGGGGGATAGGGGCCACTGCCTATACCGATTTTAACGGAAAGCGGGCTGTCCAGGTTACAAAGAGAGACTATGAAACTTATGACTACATTCTCTGTGCCGATTCTGCTAATATAAGAAACACCACCAGGATTACCGGCGGCGACCCGGAAGGGAAGATCAGACTGGTCCTGGATTATTCTGACCGGCCGGGTCAGAGTATCGCAGACCCCTGGTATACCGGGGATTTTGTGACTACGTATGAGGATATCATAGAAGGCCTTACGGGTTTTATGAGATATCTTAGGGAAGAAGGAGTCTTAGACGTATAGGCAGCGTAAAGATGTTTAATGTAATGAGGAGTATAAACAAGAAAAGGGGATAAATATGCGATTTGTAATACAAAGAGTAAAGGAAGCGTCTGTTACGGTAGAGGGCAAGGTAATAGGAGCTATCGGCAGGGGCTTTATGGTCCTTATCGGCGTATGTCAGGAGGATACAAGAGAGACTGCGGATAAGATGATCCGCAAGATGATAAACATGCGGATATTCCAGGATGAAAATGATAAAACCAATCTTGCTCTCTCGGATGTGGATGGAGAGCTGCTTCTGGTATCCCAGTTCACTCTATACGCCGACTGCCGCAAAGGAAACAGACCCTCCTTTATTAAAGCCGGTTCCCCGGACCTTGCAAATGAGTTATATGAATATATCATTTCAGAATGCAGGAAGCAGGTTCCGAAAGTAGAAAAGGGTGAATTCGGAGCTGATATGAAGGTGAGCCTGATAAATGACGGGCCATTTACCATAGTACTGGACTCTCAAGACCTTTAATAATAAGGGATTGCAATGTCGAACGACTGAAAAAATGTAATTTAAATATAATTAAATTCAATTGGGAACATGAATTTTTCAAGTCAGGAGGAAACGGTTTTGGAGACCAGAGTTGCAATAATCGGAATAATTGTCGAAAATGACGGAGTAGTTCCAAAAATTCAAGAACAATTATCCAAATATTCAGAATATATTATCGGAAGAATGGGAATCCCTTACGGGAAGCGGAATATACGGGTCATCAGCATAGCCATAGATGCCCCCATGGATATTATCAATGCCCTGACGGGAAAGATAGGAAGATTAGAGGGGGTTTCGGCTAAGGCTGTATATCAGAAAAACATTGACTGAAAAACTATATCCTTGTAATATTAGAATGTTAGAGATATTTGGGCAAATATTGAGGGCAGATTATTAAGGAGAGTTATGTCAAACGTAGGAGTTAAGGGCAATCCCCTGGGTGTGGCACCTATCGGGGGACTCGTCAGGAAATTCGCCGTTCCCAGTATCATAGCTATGCTGGTGGGAGCGGTTTATAACATTGTAGATCAGATATTTATCGGACAGTTTGTGGGTACATTGGGCAATGCAGCCACTAATATCGCTTTCCCACTGACTATTTCATGTGTGGCCATTTCCCTGCTTTGCGGGATCGGTGCCGCATCTAACTTTAATCTTGCCATGGGCAGGGGTGAGACCTCAGATGCAGCTTACTTTATCGGAAACGGAGTTGCCACCTGCGTATGTGTCGGAGTTATTCTTTTAATCTGTACCCAGCTGTTTATGGATGGAATGCTGAATGCCTTCGGCTCCACGCCGGATGTACTTCCCTATGCTGTTGAGTATGTAAGGGTGGTATCCTTTGGATTTCCCTTCCTTATTCTGACCACAGCCGGAGGTCATGTCATAAGAGCGGACGGAAGTCCGAGGATCGCCATGATCTGTAACCTTTCAGGCGCTATCTTAAATGTAGGGCTTGATGCCTTATTTGTAATAGGATTTGGTATGGGAATGACAGGAGCGGCTCTTGCTACTATCATAGGCCAGATTATTTCCGCCATTATAGTTGTCGCCTATCTAAGAAGATATAAGACGGTTTCCCTTAATGCAAAACATTTTGTGGTTAAGATACATTTTTTAATAAAGATCATTTCCCTTGGCTGTGCTTCCATGGTGAATCAGATAGCCATGATGGTGAATCAGATAGCCTTGAATAATGCCCTGAAGATCTACGGCGCCATGTCTCCTTACGGGTCAGACATTCCTCTTGCCTGTGCGGGAGTGACCATTAAGGTGGCCCAGCTCTTCTTTGCGGTGGTTATCGGTATCTCACAAGGGTCTCAGCCCATCCTCGGTTTTAATTACGGGGCTAAGAATTATTCCAGGGTCAGAGAGGCCTTCTTTGTGGCGATAAAAGCCGGCGCGGCTATTTCCATAGTGGCATTTATCATATTCCAGCTTATGCCCAGATCCATAGTTGCTATATTCGGAACAGGTTCGGAAGCCTACTTTGAGTTTGGCGAGAGATTTATAAGGATCTATCTTTTCGGTATCTGCATTAACTTCATGCAGCCTATCTCCGCCACTTTCTTTACATCCATAGGTAAGGCTTACAAGGGACTCTTTCTGTCTCTTACAAGACAGATCATTTTCCTGCTTCCCCTTATTCTTATCCTGCCCACATTCTTCGGAATAGATGGTCTGCTCTTTGCGGGACCTGTGGCAGACGCCCTGTCATTTATATGCGCAATAATAATGGTTATTATTGAATTCAGAGCTATCAAAAAATTAGAAATAAGCGTAAACAGTGGGAACGCGGCTTGATTAATTAAAGCTAAATTTTATAAATTATCAGCATCAGGAGGGTTACTATGAAAAAGATCAGCATTTTTGAGGACGTTGCCGGCAATGCATATCCCGGAAGAGGGATCGTTGTGGGCAAGACAAAGGACGGTAAATCAGCTGTTGTGGCATATTTTATCATGGGCCGCAGCACTAACAGCCGTAACAGGATTTTTGTGGAAGATGGTGACGGGATCCGTACCAAGGCATTTGATGAGTCTAAATTAGAAGATCCCAGCCTTATTATCTATGCACCCGTCAGGGTTTTAGGAAATAAGACCATCGTTACCAACGGTGACCAGACTGATACTATTTACGAGATGATGGACAGGCAGTTTACCTTTGAACAGGCCCTCAGGACAAGGGAGTTTGAGCCTGATGCGCCCAATTTCACTCCCCGTATCTCTTCCGTTCTCCATATTGAAGGGGGAGAGTACAACTACGCTATTTCAATCCTTAAGAGCGACAACGGCAATCCTGATTCCTGCAACAGATTTACATTTTCCTATAACAATCCCGTAAGCGGAGAGGGTCATTTTATCCATACTTACCAGTGCGACGGCAACCCCCTTCCCAGCTTTGAGGGAGAACCCAAGACCGTTGAGATCGATGGAAGTATTGATGATTTTACGGACAAATTGTGGAACAGCCTGAATGAGGATAATAAGGTTTCACTTTTCGTAAGATATATCAATATCGCAACGGGGCAGTTTGAGTCAAAGATAGTTAACAAGAACAAGTAGGAGCAAAAGATGAAAGAACTTGAATTAAAATACGGATGTAATCCTAATCAGAAGCCTTCCAGGATCTTTATGCAGGAGGGAGACCTTCCCATAGAGATATTAAACGGCAGGCCGGGATATATTAACCTTCTTGATGCATTTAACGGCTGGCAGCTTGTAAAAGAGCTTAAAAGCGCTACAGGTATGGCAGCTGCCACCTCTTTTAAGCATGTTTCTCCCGCGGGAGCAGCTATTGGTCGTCCCTTATCGGAAGTGGAGAGAAAGATTTACTGGATAGAGGAAGGAACGGAGCTTACGCCCCAGGCTAATGCTTATGCCAGAGCCAGAGGAGCCGATAGGATGTCTTCCTTCGGAGATTTCATTTCCCTCTCGGATACCTGCGACGTGGCTACAGCCAAGCTTATCGAGCATGAGGTGTCTGACGGGATCATTGCACCTGACTACGAGGCCGGGGCATTGGAGATCTTAAAGAAGAAGAAAAAAGGCAACTACTGCGTGATCAAGATCGACCCGTCTTACAAGCCCGCCCCGGTGGAGCGCAAGGACGTATTCGGCGTTACATTTGAACAGGGCAGGAATGAGCTCCTTATAAATGATGAGCTTTTTGCCAAGGTTGTTACGGAGAACAAGAATATTCCGAAGGAAGCAAAGGACGATCTTGCCATTGCCATGATCACTTTGAAATATACCCAGTCCAATTCAGTATGTTATGTAAAGGGCGGACAGGCCATAGGTATCGGAGCGGGACAGCAGTCCAGGATCCACTGTACAAGGCTGGCAGGCAGTAAGGCCGACAACTGGTTTCTTCGCCAGAGCCCCCAGGTTTTAAACCTGCCCTTCAGAGATGACATTGCCCGGGCGGAAAGAGACAATGCCATCGATGTTTACATGGGAGATGAATATGAGGACGTTATCGGAGAAGGTAACTGGCAGCGCTGCTTTACAAAGCAGCCGGAGGTCTTTACAAGAGAGGCTAAGAGGCAGTGGCTTAATGGTATGAAGGGAGTATCCCTTGGCTCTGATGCCTTCTTCCCCTTTGGGGATAATGTGGAGAGGGCCCACAAGAGCGGAGTGGAATATATCGCCCAGCCCGGCGGATCCGTAAGAGATGACGCGGTTATCGAGACTTGTAATAAATACGGCATAGCAATGTGCTTTACGGGAATCAGACTTTTCCATCATTGATTTTTATTTAAATTTAATACTTTGGTACTCTTACATATAACAAAAAAATGTGATATAATCTTGCTCGTGGAGCGAGTTGTTTGTTTTGTTATTTAGGAGTGGTATTATGTTTAAGATTGGTGAGTACATCGTGTACGGAACCTCCGGAGTATGCAAAGTTGAAAGTGTTTCCACAATGGATATGGAAGGAGTACCCAAGGACAGACTGTATTACACATTGAAACCCGTGTACATTAACAAGAGTACTATCATGACCCCGGTAGATAACACTAAGGTGGTTATGCGCTCGGTGATGACCCGGGAAGAGGTGGACAGCCTCATTGATGATATGGATGATATCGAGACTGTCAGTGTAAATGATGACAAGAAGCGTGGCGAGATCTGCAAGAATATCCTGGCTTCATGTGAGTCCAGAGAACTGGTGCGTATGATCAAGTCATTATACAACAGGAACCAGCGCAGACTTGCCCAGGGCAAGAAGCTGACTTCTGGAGATGAGAGATACTTCCATATGGCTGAAGACAGTTTATATGGAGAGATGGCCATTACTTTGAATATTGATAAGAGTGAAGTTCCCGGATATATTTCCGAGAGGATAGGTAATAAATTACAGACAGTTTAGTAATTAATTGTTGTTTTTTATCCGGCCTTCATTTATAATTATTCCTGTAGGGTATTGGTTTTCTATTATGGAGGATATTCGAGTGGATTTTTTTAATTTATTATTGATCTTCTTAGGTGAGGCCCTGAGTATGGCGGGCATCATATATGTTACCAACAGGAATAATAAAAAGAATAAGAAATAATACTTACGGGCAGCTGATCGGGCTGCCCGTTTTTTTCTTTGTTCTAGAGCAATTCATGCATGATCCGGCTTATTACATCGTAGGAATAGCCCTTCCGGCCTAAGAAACCGGAAAGCTTGCGGTATCTGGCCTCCCGGTCGTCTTTGGTTAAAGAGGAGAGTTTCTTCTCCGCCAAAGCAAGGGCGGTGGCGTATTCGTCCGTGGAATCCCGATATTCATTCAGGCATTTATCTATGGTGTCTCCGGAAACTCCCAGGGCATGAAGCTGGTAGCCTATGCGGTTTAAGCCCCATTTCTTGATATCCAGCTTGCTTTCGATATAGAGTCTGGCGAATTTCTCATCATTTAAGAAGTTGTTTTCTTTCAGGTATTCTACTGTTTCATCCGTATCTGCCTGCCCGAAGCCCTTTTCCTTCATCTTCTTTCGGACCTCTGCCTCGCATCTGGGACGGTAGTCAATAAGCTTAACGGCATACAGCCGGGCCTGCTTGACCGCGTCGGAAGAGAGAATCTTCTGCTTTAAGTCCTCGTCTATCTCCATGCCGGATTTTAAGCCGAAGTCGTAGACCACATTTACATGGACCCCGAAGGCGAATTCGTCGTCAATGTAGATACTGGCTCTGTTTTTATTCTTTTTCTGCAGTTCTATCTTTGTAATGGTCATAAGCCTCTCCCTTGCAAAAGGCAGTATTTTTAGCTATAATCATAGCGATAATAGGGCGAAAAATCAACATAAAACGGAGGAAAACAAAATGGTAGTTGCCACAACTTATAAAGACGGCAAGGTGTATCAGCATTTCGGCACCACGCCCCAGTTTAAGATCTATAAAGTAGAAGAGGGGACCATTTCCCAGGAGATTATCGATACCGGGGAGACGGGACACGAGGCTATGGCAAAGCTCCTCATTGACAAGGGGGTTAATGCCCTTATCTGCGACGATATAGGAGCCGGAGCATTTAAGATGCTTGAGGACAATAACATTGAGATCTACGCCGGATACGAAGATATGGCTGATGTCTGCATGGTGGCCTACATGCACGGGAATCTGCGTAAGGCCACTGCGGCGGTATGTCAGGACCACGAAGGCGAAGAAGACTGCATGGGAGAGTGCGGGAACTGCCACTGCGGCGGGGACTGCGGCGACTGCCATTGGTAATTAAGGAAGGAGGGCTATAGAATGAGTATACCGACACCACACAACACAGCGAAGAAAGAAGACATTGCAAAGCGGGTTCTTATGCCGGGTGATCCCTTAAGAGCCAAGTTTATTGCAGAGAATTTCATAGATAATGCCAGATGCGTAAATGAAGTTCGCAATATGTTTGCCTATACCGGTACTTACAAGGGGGAGCCCGTTACCATTATGGGATCCGGGATGGGGATGCCATCTATCGCCATTTATTCCTACGAACTCTTTAATTTTTATGATGTGGAGAGTATTATCAGGATCGGTTCTGCAGGAGCCTACGCAGACAAGCTGGGATTAGGCGATATCGTAGTGGCTCAGGCGGCCTGCACCGACTCTAATTTTATGAGCCAGTACAACCTTCCGGGAACTTTCGCTCCCATCGCGGATTTCGGCCTTTTGGAGAGCGCCGTTAAGGCTTCCAGGGAGGCGGGTATTCCCGTCCATGTAGGAAATGTGGTAAGCTCTGACATTTTCTACAATGCGGCTTCGGATGCCAATGACAGGTGGAAGAGAATGGGAGTCTTAGCCGTTGAGATGGAGACGGCGGCTCTTTATGCAAATGCCATATATGCCGGTAAGCGTGCTCTGGGCATGTTTACAATATCGGATCATATTTACACCGGAGAAGCCATGCCGGCTAAGGAGCGTCAGCTTGGCTTTGAGAAAATGATAAAGGTGGCTCTGGAGGTTTCATAAAATGAGCAGATTTAAGCGGATATTTGTTGTAGTTTTGGATTCCCTGGGAGTGGGAGCCATGCCGGATTCCCCTGAATACGGAGATGTGGGAGTGGATACTTTGGGACACATTTCCGAGAGTGTCGAGCGTCTTGATATTCCTAATCTGGCTAAGCTGGGTATCGGTAATCTTCACCCCTTAAGGCAGGTGCCGGCGGCAGATAAGCCCCTGGGTTATTACTGCGTCCTTAGTGAGAAAAGCAAGGGTAAGGATACCATGACAGGCCACTGGGAGATGATGGGAGTTCATACCACCAAGCCCTTTGTAACCTTTACTGATACGGGATTTCCAAAAGAACTTATAGATGAGCTGTCCAGACGTACCGGACGGACCATTATTGGCAATAAAAGCGCCAGCGGCACCGCTATTCTGGATGAACTGGCAGAAGAAGAGATAGCTACGGGGCATATGATAGTTTACACTTCTGCCGATTCAGTTCTGCAGATCTGCGGAAATGAGGAGACCTTCGGCCTGGATGAGCTTTATCGCTGCTGCGAGATAGCCAGAGAGATTACCATGAAGGATGAGTGGAAGGTAGGCCGGGTTATTGCCAGGCCCTACGTGGGTAAGAAGAAGGGCGAATTCGTCCGCACCGCCAACCGTCATGATTATGCCCTGAAGCCTCCCGTGGATACGGTTCTTAATGCCTGCAAGGATGCGGGGCTGGATGTGATCTCCGTAGGCAAGATTAATGATATATTTGTTAAAGAGGGCATCACCGAGGCCTACAAGTCCCAGTCTTCTGTACACGGAATGGAGCAGACCATCGAGATAGCGGATAAGGATTTTAAAGGCCTTTGCTTTGTAAATCTGGTGGATTTCGATGCCTTGTGGGGCCACAGAAGGAACCCGGAGGGGTATGCTAAGGAGATAGAGAAGTTTGACAAGAACCTGGGTCTTCTTATGGAGAAAATGAAGGGCGATGACCTCCTTATCCTTACAGCAGACCACGGAAATGATCCTACCTATACCGGAACAGACCACACCCGGGAGAAAGTACCCTTTATAGCCTACTCCCCGGATTTTAAAGGAGCAGGAGAACTGCCGGATCAGGATACCTTTGCGGTGATCGGAGAGACTGTGGCTGATAATTTCGGAGTAAAGGTGCCGGAGCACCTTATTAAGTGTGACTCACTGCTCTCTAAGCTTAAATAGAGGATTTGTTGTATGACTGAAAACGAGCGGATCATAGAAGAATTTATATATGATTATCCTGTATGTGAGTTTTATCACATAACAAAAGACGACCTTGTCTTCTCGGACAAGGTTCGTTATATTTGCGAGCATGAATGCGAACATTATAATAAATCCTGGGCCTGCCCGCCGGTTATCGGGTCCATAGAGGAGTGCATGAAGGAATGCGACGAGTATGATAACGTATTTCTTTTTACTACTGTGGCAGAAGTAGCAGATCCTCTTAATCTTACGGAAACCCTGGAAGCCAAGGGAAATCATGAGAAGGTAACCAGAGATATTTTGAAAGAATTCAAATCAAGATTTAATAAAGCTATGGCCCTTTCAACGGGCTGCATGATATGTAAAAAATGCGCTTACCCGGATGAACCCTGTCGTCATCCGGATGAGCGCCTGTCTACCATAGAAAGTCACGGAATTGTTATTATGCAGACCGCAGCGAATCTGGGGATTACCTATGACTGTGGCAACAATATTGTGACCTATTTTTCAATTGTTTTCTACTCTTAGAATCCCAGATTCTCATTTACTATAATTACGTGATACCTGTCGGCATGACGGGAATAGCGTGTGGTGAGGAATTGACAGCAGATGGTGTCGGGGCTCTTGCAGTCAGCGCATTTTCCTGTCTTACTGCAGGGGGTGTTAAGGCCGAAACGCTGGGCATTTATAGTTGCAGCGTCATTTCTTGCCCTCTTCATGGCACTGTCTAAATCACCGCAGATCTTATTTACCCCAACGATGAGAAGAACCTTGGAAGGCCCGTAAGCGTAGGCGGATACCCGGTTTGAGTTACCGTCGATGTTAACGAGTATTCCGTCATTTGTCATGGCATTTGTACTGCCCAGGAAGAAGTCAGCTGAATATGCAAACATGGCAGCCTCGTGCTGGTCCTCGAATTCCTCTCTGGCTTTGAAATTATAATCCCCGTTTATAAGGGCGTCCCGCAGCCCGATCTCGGAGACGGAGACGGAACCTCCCATGGTGATGGAACTTTTCTTCGGGATGATCTCCAAAGCAATCTTTAAGGCTTCCTCCTTATCTGCGGCGTAGTATCCCTTCATGTTTCGGGATTCCAGACCCTTTATCACTTCTTTTGCAAGTTTGTCATTTCTTGTGGTTACCACCTTGTTCATAATTCAACCTCCTTCGTAAAACGATGTGATTCCATTATATACTACATTTATAAATAATTTCAAGGAGACAGGGGACGGGTGAGCCCTTGGGGACGGGGAAGCTGACAGGGGGACGGAAGCTGACAGGGGGACGTACCTTTTGTCAGCTTCTGAAAAAGTTATCATACACACAAAAGCTAACAGAAGCTGACAAAAGGTACGTCCCCCTGTCAGCTTCCCCGTCCCCTGTCTCCTTGTTGACATTTTTTGCCTTATAATGCTATGATATGTAAGATTTTTAGATATGGAGGGTCAAGAGAATGCCGAAGATTAATGAGAATTATCAGAACCTTAAAGAGAGCTACCTCTTTTCCGAGATAGCTCACAGAGTTGAGACATATAAAGAGAAGAACCCGGATAAGAAGGTTATCCGTCTTGGAATAGGCGATGTTACCCTGCCCCTTAGCAAGGCCTGCGTTGACGCTTTAAAGGATGCCGCAGACCAGATGGGGAAGGCCGAGACTTTCAAGGGATACGGCCCGGAGAAGGGTTACGAGTTCCTTCGCAAGGCCATCTCCGACTATTACAAGAGAAACGGTGTGGATGTGGACCCTGAGGAGATCTTCATTTCCGACGGAGCAAAAAGCGACACCGGTAACATTACTGATATGTTCGGAAACGGCAATGTTGTTATGGTTCCGGACCCTGTTTACCCCGTTTACGTGGATTCCAACATTATGTGCGGCAGAGATCTGACATACATCGATGCAAATGCGGAGAATGATTTTCTCCCCATGCCGGATGATAAGGTCCATGCTGATGTTATCTATATCTGTTCCCCCAATAATCCTACAGGTGCGGTTTATAGCCATGAGCAGCTTAAGGTCTGGGTGGATTATGCCCTTGCAAATGATGCCGTTATCCTCTTTGATTCGGCTTATGAAGCATTTATCTCCGATCCTTCTCTGCCCAGAAGCATATTTGCCATTGAAGGATCAAAAAAATGCGCCATAGAGTTCTGTTCCCTTTCAAAGACCGCAGGTTTTACGGGAACAAGATGCGGATACACCGTAGTGCCAAAGGACCTTGTGTTTAAAACATCAAACGGCAAGGAAATGTCCATTAACGCTATGTGGAACAGACGTCAGTCCACCAAGTTCAACGGCACAAGCTATATTGTTCAATATGCCGCTGCCCAGGTATTTACCGAAGAAGGAGAGAAGCAGTGTCAGGAGAATATTGCTTACTATAAGGAGAATGCCCGGATTATCGCCGATACCCTGAAAAAGAAGGGGATCCGTTTCTTCGGCGGAGTTAATTCTCCTTACGTATGGTTCGAATGCCCCGGGGATATGGATTCCTGGGCAATGTTCGACTGCCTCTTAGAGAAGATCCAGGTTGTGGGAACTCCCGGTGCAGGCTTCGGAAAGAACGGACAGAAGTATTTCAGACTTACATCCTTCGGAAGCAGGGAAGACACCATAGAAGCCATGGAGAGATTTGAAAAACTCTTTTAGAAAAAGTATTTGAAGATAAAGGAAAGGCATGGGTTGCTGAGGCCCATGCCTTTTCTTAAATAGGGAACTAAAAGGAGGTGGGGTATAAATCTACCCCTAAACAAATTTGCGACAAAAAAATGAACCGTGCTAACGGTTCACCAGTAATGGAATATATAAATTCCTTTCCCACCGAAAGCAATTTATTCGAAATGCGCTCCTGCAGCTAATCGCCATTTAACTGTACTTGCAGCATATCGAACACGGACATAAGTCCGATTTCAAAAATAACAGGCAGTTCTTCTGGCTTAACATCATCCTACCGGCTTAACCTTCCCAAATATAAATATTCAGTGGTATATCTAAGCTTTCGTCCGTCTTACAGTAGCGGGGGCTGCTCCGGATTCACACCGGATTCTCTATTAAGACTGATAAACAGTCACCAGTTACTTGAAAAGTATTCAGTTTTGATACTTTTTGTCACGCAGTTAGTGTACCATTACCGCAAGAATAAATCAAGTATTTTTTATTAATTTTTTATATGTTAAAGTAACTGAAAAAGGAGGGTATATAAAATGAGCAATCCAATAGTTACATTTGAAATGTCGGACGGAACCAGCTTTAAGGCGGAGTTATATCCCGATATCGCACCGAATACAGTTAATAATTTCATTTCTTTAATTAATTCAGGATTTTATAACGGCTTAACATTTCATAGGATTATCCACGGTTTCATGATCCAGGGAGGTGACCCGGAAGGTACAGGTATGGGTGGCCCGGGATACTCCATCAAGGGTGAGTTCGCACAGAATGGTGTTAAGAATGACTTAAGACATACCAGAGGAGTTCTTTCCATGGCCAGATCCGGCAACCCTAACTCCGCAGGAAGCCAGTTCTTTGTTATGCATCAGGACGCACCCCACCTGGACGGCGCTTATGCAGCTTTCGGCAAGGTTATAGAAGGCATTGAAAATGTTGATGCCATAGCCGGAGTTGAGACCGATTACATGGATATGCCCTTCGAGCCCCAGATAATGACCAAAGTTACAGTAGAGACCTTCGGAGAGGACTATCCCGATCCCGTTCATTTCTAAGGCCTAAGGCTTCAAATGGAATAATTCACAATAGAGGGTAAATAAATAGGCGATAAATTGGGAATATGCTTGTTGTTATAAGGGTTTAAACGTGTTATACTATAAGATGTTTTACTTTATCAACATGAAGAGGTATTTGTATGAATCCTGAGGACCTGTATTCCCAGTTAATCGACCTCATACGTTTGTATCATCCTTCCGCCGATGTTTCCATGATCGAGAAGGCTTATAACCTTGCAAAGGAAGCTCACGGAGGGCAGGTTAGAAAATCGGGTGAACCATATATAATTCACCCTCTTTGTGTTGCCATAATACTTGCCGAGCTGGAGCTTGACAAAGAGACCATCGTTGCCGGTATTCTCCATGACGTTGTGGAGGATACGGACTATACCATAGAAGATATTGCAAGAGAGTTTTCGCCGGATGTTGCCCAGCTTGTTGACGGTGTTACCAAACTGGGACAGTTGAGTTACAAGGCAGATAAGATAGAGCTCCAGGCGGAGAACTTAAGGAAAATGTTCCTGGCCATGGCCAAGGATATCAGGGTAATTCTTATTAAGCTGGCGGACCGTCTCCATAATATGAGAACCTTAAAATACATGATACCCGAGAAGCAGCAGGAGAAGGCCAGGGAGACTATGGATATCTACGCTCCCATAGCCCAGAGGCTTGGTATATCCAAGATTAAGATAGAGCTGGATGACCTGTCCTTAAAATATCTGGAGCCGGATGTTTATTATGACCTGGTGGAGAAGATTGCCCTTCGTAAGACCGAGCGTCAGCAGTTCGTTACCGAGATCTGCAAGGAACTTCAGGATGCTCTGGATGAGGCCGGCGTTGAGGCCCATATCTACGGCAGAGCTAAGCATTTTTTCAGCATTTACAAGAAGATGGTAAACCAGAATAAGACCTTGGATCAGATATATGACCTCTTTGCCATTCGTATAGTGGTTCATGACGTTAAGGACTGCTATGCGGCATTAGGTATCATTCATGAAATGTACAAGCCCATTCCCGGGCGTTTCAAGGACTACATCGCCATGCCCAAGCCCAATATGTACCAGTCCCTTCACACTACCCTTATGGGGAAGAACGGCAAGCCTTTCGAGATACAGATCCGTACGGAAGAGATGCACAAGACGGCAGAGTACGGTATCGCTGCCCATTGGAAATATAAAGACGCCTCTGACGGTAAGACCCCGGAGGTTCAGGAGGAAGAGAAGCTGTCCTGGCTGCGCCAGATCCTTGAGTGGCAGCAGGATATGTCGGATAACAGGGAATTCCTTAATCTCCTTAAGAGCGACTTAGACCTCTTCTCCGATTCCGTTTACTGTTTTACTCCCGGAGGAGACGTTAAGACCCTGCCTAAGGGTTCCACTCCCATTGATTTTGCTTACAGCATTCACAGTGCCGTGGGTAACCGCATGACGGGAGCCAAGGTTAACGGCAAGCTTGTGCCCATAGATTACGAACTCCAGAACGGAGACCGCATAGAGGTTCTTACTTCCCAGAATACCAAGGGACCCAGCCGGGACTGGCTGAAGGTGGTTAAGAGCCCCCAGGCCAAGTCAAAGATCAATCAGTGGTTCAGGAATGAATTCAAGGAAGAGAATATAGATAAGGGTAAGGACATGCTTATCGCTTACTGCAAGGCTAAGTCCGTTCCCTACACGGAACTTATTAAACCCGAATACACCCAGAAGGTCATGAAGAAGTACGGCTTCAGAGACTGGGATTCGGTTCTGGCAGCAGTGGGCCATGGAGGCCTTAAGGAAGGCCAGGTTATTAATAAGGTCATTGAAGAATACAGAGAGAAGACCTTTAAGACCATTACCGACGACGATATCTTAGAGGAGGTTTTGGAGCAGAAGGATAAGCACCATCATTCCGGCTACCACAGCGGCATTACCGTTAAGGGTATACATGACGTGGATGTTCGTTTTTCAAAATGCTGCAACCCGGTTCCGGGAGATGAGATCATCGGCTTTGTTACCCGGGGAAGGGGTGTGTCCATCCACAGGACGGATTGCGTAAATGTGCTGAACATGTCCGAATTTGACAGGGGTCGCCTTATTGAAGCTGACTGGGAGGACGAAGGCGAAACTTCCCACGAGCTCTTCCTTACCGAGATCAACATTTACGGTCATAACCGTATGGGCCTTATCGTAGATATTACCAAGATATTTACGGAGCAGAAGATAGACATAAGCACCATTAATTCCAGAGTGAGCAAGCAGGGCATAGCCACCATCACCATTTCCTTCGGTGTGGACAGTAAGGAGTCCTTAAGCCGCCTGGTTGATAAGATTCGACAGATAGAGAGTATTGTGGATATTGAGAGAACCATGGGTTAACCATGGAGAAAAGGGAGGAATTATGGGTCAGATTAAAATAGAGATACATCAGGTGAGTATGCTCTCCACCAACTGTTATTTTCTAATAAATAGAGATTCGAAAGAGTGTGCTATAGTAGATCCGGGAGATAATGCCGAAGGGTTGGAAGAGAAGATCAGAAGAAGCGGCTATACTCCGGTGGTTATCTTACTTACCCACGGTCATTTCGACCACATCATGGCAGTTAATAAACTTAAATCAGTATTTGATATTCCTGTATATGCTTTCAAGGAAGAAGAGGAGATGCTCAAAGATACCAAGGAGAGACTCTTCGGTATGGTAGAAGATGAGTCCTGCCTGGTGGTTAATGCGGATAAGCTTCTTAACGACGGGGAAGTGCTGGATCTCATAGGCACTAAGATCAAGGTTATCCACACACCGGGCCACTCCAAGGGAAGTTGCTGCTTTTACCTTGAGGATGAGAAGATCCTTATCAGCGGAGATACCCTTTTCGAAGGGGCTGTGGGAAGGACGGATTTCCCCACGGGAAGTATGAAGGAGATGGATCACTCCATAAATGAGATACTTATGAAGCTCCCGGATGAGGTGGAAGTATTCCCGGGCCACGGCGGCTCCACCACCATCGGAATGGAGCGAAAGACGAATCCCTATGTCAGATAGAATCCGCATTAAGATTACTCCCCCGGATTTCGAGTATGACGTATATACTCTGGTCAAGGCATTTTATCCCGAGGGAGATATAGCTGTATATAAGGACGGGGAAGAAGAAGACCCCCAAGATCGAATTATGAGGATTACCTTAGGTGAGATCTCACTCCGGGTTGAGTATGGAGAGGTAATGGAAGAAACCTTCCCCGAAAATGACCGGACTCTCGTTAAAAATGCGCTGAAACAGTGCATATACAAGATCCTTTCCGAAGAGTGCGGCCACACCCTTCCCTGGGGTACCTTAACTGGGATCAGACCGGTGCGCATTCCCCTTTCCATGATGGAAGAGGGGGCGACGGACCCGGAGATAGAGGATAGGCTTAAGAGTACATATTATATTTCAGATAAAAAGACGGAACTCGCCATGAATGTGGCAAGGACAGAGAAGGAACTATTGTCGGGCTTTGATTACAGATCGGGTTACAGCCTTTACGTGGGAATCCCCTTCTGCCCCAGCATTTGTCTCTACTGTTCCTTTTCATCCCAGCTGTCAGCCAAGGCTGATTTAGACGGCTATTTAGACGGACTGGAGCGGGAAATGTCCGCTATGGGAGAAATGATGGCGGCTCCTCCCGATTCCATTTACATAGGAGGCGGTACCCCTACGGTTTTGTCCCCGGACCGGCTGGAGAGGCTGTTTTCCATGACGGGGAAGTACTTCGGCCTCGAGGGCACCAGAGAGTTTACCGTGGAAGCAGGCCGGCCGGACACCATAGACTCCGACAAGCTCAGGGTTATTAAGGAACATGGCGCCACCCGGATCAGCATTAATCCCCAGACCATGAACCGGGCCACTTTGGATATCATCGGCAGGAGACACAGCGTGGATGACGTATATAGAAGTTTCGAGATGGCCAGGGATCTGGGGTTCGATAATATAAACATGGACCTTATCGTGGGCCTCCCCGGTGAAGGGAAGGCGGAAGTTGCTCACACCATGGAAGAGATCCTGAAACTTTCTCCCGAGAGCATAACAGTCCACTCTCTGGCTGTTAAACGGGCTGCCCGGTTGAATCTCTTTAAGAACAAGTACCGTGAGATGGGCATGATGGGCAACGAGGAGATTATGGATATGGTAAATGAAGCCACCCGCCGGGCGGGGATGAAGCCTTACTACCTCTACCGCCAGAAGAATATGGTGGGCAACCTTGAGAATGTCGGTTTTGCCAAACCCGGTTTTGAAAGCCTCTATAACGTATTGATCATGGAGGAGAAACAGACCATCATTGCCTGCGGAGCAGGTTCTTCTACCAAGAGGGTATGGCCCGACGGCAAGCGGATAGAGAGAGTTATTAACCCTAAGGATATCAAGACATATCTTGAGGGTATTGAGAATATTACAGAGAAAAAGAGAAATCTACTGGAGGCGTGAAATGGCGTTAAAAAAGAAGCCTGTTACAGGCATGAAGGATATAACACCGGAGGAGATGCGGATCCGGGATTACGTTATCAGAGTGATCAAGGACACATATTCTTCCTTCGGGTTCTCATCCATAGAGACTCCCTGCGTGGAGCATATCGAGAACCTGTCCAGCAAGCAGGGAGGAGAGAATGAGAAGCTCATTTTCAAGATCTTAAAAAGGGGAGAGAAGCTTCAGCTGGAGACAGCCTGCAGTGAGGCGGATCTGGTGGACTCCGGACTTCGCTATGACCTGACCCTGCCCCTTTCCAGATACTATTCCAATAACGCAAATGACCTGCCCACTCCCTTTAAGGCCCTGCAGATGGGTAATGTATGGAGGGCTGACAGACCCCAGAGGGGCCGTTTCAGGCAGTTTATGCAGTGTGATATCGATATTCTGGGAGATCCAAGCTATATGGCAGAGATAGACCTGATACTTGCCATGTCCACCTTGCTTAACAAGCTGGATTTTCAGAATTATGTCATTAGAATCAATGACAGGAGACTTCTTAAGGCCATGGCTGCCTACAGCGGCTTTGAAGAGAAGGATTATGACACCGTGTTTATCATCCTTGACAAGATGGATAAGATAGGATTGGATGGTGTGAGAGAAGAACTTGAAAATGCCGGATTTTCCAAGGAAAGTGTTGACAAATATTTAATCCTGTTTAAAGAAATCACAAGAGACAAGGAAGGCATACGTGCCTGTGCCGAGAAACTAGGCAGCTTTGCAGACAGTTCGGTCTGTGATAATCTTCTTACTATAGTTGAGAGTGTGGAGCAGACGGCGGAAGGATCTTTCCGTATGGAATTCGATCCTACTCTGGTAAGGGGTATGAGTTATTATACCGGTCCCATCTTTGAGATAGCCATGGAAGAATACGGCGGATCTGTAGGAGGCGGCGGACGTTATGATGAGATGATAGGCCGCTTTACCGGCAAGGATACCTGCGCCTGCGGTTTTTCCGTAGGATTTGAGCGTATAGTTATGCTTCTTATGGAGAAGGGCTTTAAGGTGCCGGGAGAGACGGCCGGGACCGCATTTCTTATAGAGAAAGGCATGCCGGCAGATCGTATGGCTGGTATCTTAAAGGAGGCAGCAAAGGCCCGGAGTGCGGGCAAGGCCGTATCTGTAGTTCAGATGCAGAAGAATAAGAAGTTCCAGAAGCAGCAGCTGGAAGGACAGGGCTTCAGGGAATTTAAAGAGTTTTTTGTTAATTAAGTATTAAAGGAGATATAAAAATGGCAGAATCAATGAAGGGTTTGAAAAGAACCCACAGATGTACGGAGGTAAGTGCGTCTGATATTGGCAAAGAAGTTACGGTAATGGGTTGGGTTCAGAAAAGACGTAACCTGGGAAGCCTAATTTTCGTTGACTTAAGAGACAGGAGCGGCATTCTCCAGTTATTATTTAACGAAGAGGAGATAGGCAGCGAGGGTTATAAGAAGGCAGGAAGTATCCGGTCCGAGTTCGTTCTTGCGGTAACGGGAATCGTTGCAAAAAGAGGCGGCGAGGTTAACTCTGCTCTTAAGACCGGTGATATAGAGATCGTAGCTAAGAGTTTAAGGATCCTTTCCGAGGCTGAGACTCCCCCATTTCCCATTGAGGAGAACTCCCAGACCAAGGATGATCTTCGTCTTAAGTACAGATATCTTGACTTAAGAAGACCGGACCTTCAGAAGAATATCATGCTTAGAAGCAAGGCTACCATGCTTATCCGTCAGTTCCTTGACGAGGAAGGTTTCCTTGAGATAGAGACTCCCATGCTTGGAAAAAGCACCCCGGAGGGAGCCAGAACATACCTTGTTCCCAGCCGTATCCACCAGGGAAGCTTCTATGCCCTGCCCCAGTCACCCCAGCTCTATAAGCAGCTTCTTATGTGTTCGGGTTATGACCGCTATTTCCAGATAGCAAGGTGCTTCAGGGATGAGGACTTACGAGCTGACCGCCAGCCTGAATTTACACAGGTGGATATGGAGCTTTCCTTTGTAGATATAGATGATGTCATCGACGTAAATGAGCGTCTTATCGCCAGAGTATTCAAGGAACTTATAGGGGTGGATGTTCCCCTTCCCATTCAGAGGATGACCTGGCAGGAGGCTATGGAACGCTTCGGTTCCGATAAGCCCGATACCAGATTCGGAATGGAGCTTGTGGATGTTACGGATACCGTTAAAGGCTGCGGATTCGGAGTATTTACCGGAGCCATAGAAGCCGGCGGAAGCGTCAGAGGTATTAATGTTAAGGGACAATCAGGCATGCCCCGTAAAAGAATAGATGCTCTGGTTGAATATGCCAAGGGTATCGGAGCTAAGGGACTTGCATATCTCTGCGTAAATGAAGACGGTACATACAAGTCATCATTTGCCAAGTTCATGACGGATGATGAGCTTAAGAATCTGGTTTCCAAGATGGATGGCCAGCCGGGAGACTTACTTCTCTTTGCGGCGGATAAGACAATGATGGTATATACGGTGCTTGGCGGCCTTCGTATAGAGGTTGCAAAGCAGCTTGATATAATCGATAAGGACAAGTTTAATTTCCTTTGGGTAACGGAGTTCCCCCTTCTTGAGTATTCTGAGGAAGAAGGACGCTACGTTGCCATGCATCACCCCTTTACCATGCCTATGGACGAGGATATTGCGTTTATTGACTCCGATCCCGGCAGGGTAAGGGCTAAGGCTTATGATATCGTCCTTAACGGAACGGAGCTGGGCGGAGGAAGTATAAGAATCCATCAGAATGATATCCAGGAGAAGATGTTTGAGGTACTTGGCTTCTCCAAGGAAGATGCATATGACAGATTCGGATTCCTTCTTAATGCTTTCAAATACGGCGTTCCTCCCCATGCAGGACTGGCTTACGGCTTGGACCGTATGGTTATGCTTATGGTGGGAGCCGAGAGTATCAGGGACGTTATAGCATTTCCTAAGGTTAAAGATGCTTCATGTCTCATGACTGATGCCCCAAATGAGGTAGAAGATTCACAGCTTGAGGAGCTGGGTATAAAAGTTGTAAAGACAGAAGAGTAAAATTCGGAGGGGAAGTATGAGTAAAGTTGCCATAATGACAGACAGCAACAGCGGAATCACCCAGGCACAGGCTAAGGAACTGGGCATTTTCGTGATTCCCATGCCGTTTTATATAGACGGTGAACTGTATTTTGAAGATATTAATCTTAACCATCAGCAGTTCTATGAGAAACTTGCTCAGGATGCGGATATTTCCACATCACAGCCGGCTATTGCAGATGTTGTTGCCAAATGGGACGAAGTTTTAAAAGACTATGATGAGATCGTTCATATGCCCATGTCCAGCGGGCTCAGCGGATCTACCGGTTCTGCAGCCGCTATGGCTCAGGACTACGACGGCAGGGTTCATGTGGTGGACAACCAGAGGATCTCCGTTACTCTAAGGCAGGCGGCCCTTGACGCATATAAACTGGCAGAAGAGGGTAAGACCGGAGCCCAGATCAAGGAATATCTTGAAAATGAGAAATTCCAGTCAAGCATTTATATTATGGTTGATACCTTAAAGTATTTGAAGAAAGGCGGCAGGATCACACCGGCTGCAGCCCTTTTCGGCGAAGTACTTAACATTAAGCCTGTTTTGCAGATCCAGGGAGAGAAGCTTGATGCCTTTTCAAAATGCAGGGGAGCCAAGCAGGCCAAAAAGGTTATGATCAATGCCATCAGCCATGATATCGAGACCAGATTTAAAGATATATATGAAGCAGGCAGACTTAAGATATTTGCCGTTCATTCCCAGAATCTTGATGAGGCAAAACTCCTTGCGGAAGAGATTAAAGAGGCATTTCCCAAGGCGGGAGATGTATATATCGATCAGCTTTCCTTAAGCGTGTCCTGTCATATCGGACCGGGAGCTTTGGCTATAGCCTGCTCCATATCTTTGTAGCACGCCGCGGGTTTTTATGGTATAATATATCTATTCCTGTTGAATATGAAAGTGGGGGATTTTAATGAAGATCGAGAAGGTAACATTGATAGGTATGGGAGCTGCAGGTGCATTTTTCGCTCCGAGGCTTTATAACTGGCTTGATAAGGGTAACTTCCACATAGTTGCGGAAGGAACCAGGAAAGACCGCCTTGAGAAATACGGAATAACTGTTAACGGGATCAAATATGATTTCCCCATAGTTACTCCCTCCACTAAGGGTGATCCCGCTGATCTTATCATTATTGCCACTAAGATCACGGATCTTGAACAGGCTATTAAGGATATCAAGAATCAGGTGGGCAAGGATACCATTATTCTCAGTATCCAGAACGGTCTGGATTCGGAAGAGCGGGTAGCGGCTGTCTACGGCTGGAAGCATATGCTTTATTCCTACGTTCGTATGTCCATCGATATGGTTAACGGCCATACGGATTATAATCCTTCAAAGGGTTGTATCTATTTCGGAGAGAAGGATAATACCGTTTATTCCGAAAAGGTTCTTGCGGTTAAGGCTTTATTTGATGAGTGTCACATTGCATACCAGATAAATGATGATATGATCCACGGTATGTGGTATAAGTTCATTGCAAATGTCAGCGAGAGTGTACCCAGTGCCCTGGTTCAGGTTCCCTACGGTGCCTTCCGGGTAAGCGATCATCTTAATGCCATTAGGCTTGCAGCCCTGGAAGAGGTCATCGCCATAGCTAAGGCCAAGGGTATCGAGTTTACCAAGCATGAGATAGAAGAAGAACATAAGATGGTTATGAATATCAGGTTTGATTATAAATCTTCCCTGCTCCATGATATTAAGGCTAAGCAGCATACGGAGATAGAATCTTTCTCCGGAGCAGTGGTAAGATTCGGTGAGGAACTGGGTATCCCCACTCCGGTTAATTACGTGATTTATCATACCTTTAAGGCCATTGAGGAAAGAAATGATGGTTTAATTTAGATTTAATTATTATTAATTCAAGATTTTTTTCAATTAAAAAAAGGAAAATTGACTGGTCTCGCAGAATAATTACTGTGAGACCAGTTTTAGGAGTGTGATTATCTTGACCATCCGTGAGACCATGGAACAGTTTGAGAAAGAGCATCTGAGTCCATATGCCAGCCTAAGCTGTAATTCCAAAGGAAGGGAGACACCTGAAGAGGAATGTGATATAAGACCTGTTTATCAGAGAGACAGGGACAGGATCCTCCACTGTAAGTCCTTCCGCAGGCTGAAGCATAAGACTCAGGTTTTTTTAGCCCCTGAAGGGGACCATTACAGGACCAGACTGACTCATACATTAGAGGTATCCCAGAACGCCAGGACCATTGCCAAGGCCCTGCGGCTTAATGAGGACCTTGTGGAGGCCATTGCCTTAGGCCACGACCTGGGACATACTCCCTTCGGACATTGCGGGGAGGCTGCATTAAATGATGTCTGCCCCGAAGGTTTTGCCCATAATGAACAGTCGGTTCGGGTGGTTCAGTACCTGGAGAAAAAGGGACAGGGACTTAACCTTACCTGGGAGGTGAGGGATGGCATCCTTAACCACCAGACCAAGAGTATTCCTGCCACATTAGAGGGCAAGGTAGTACGTTTTTCCGATAAGATAGCTTACATTAATCATGATATAGATGATGCCATCAGGGCTCAGGTTATTTCCGAGGAAGATATCCCGTCAGAATACCGGGATATTCTGGGACATACCACCAGAGACCGGCTTAATACCCTGATTCATTCCATTATCAGCGAAAGCATGGATAAGGACGATATCTCCATGGCTCCGGATATTGAGGAAGCCATGAAGGGCCTGCGGTTATTTATGTTTGAAAATGTATACACCAACCCCAATGCCAAGGCCCAGGAGAAGAAGGCCAGGGACCTGATCATTGAGCTTTATGAGTATTACAACAAGCATTTTGACCTGCTTTCACCGAAATATAAATTTATTTATGAGCACTACAACCAGTCCAAAGAACGGGTTGTGTGCGATTATATAGCGGGGATGACGGATCAGTACGCCATACTTCATTTTCAGGAGCTTCGTGTCCCCACTTCCTGGAAGGTAAAATAATTATCATTCGGAGGCATTTACATGGCTTTATATCCCGAAGAGCTGATTCAGGAGATATGTGACCGTAACGATATAGTTGATGTAGTCGGGCAATATGTTAAATTGACTAGAAAGGGCAGTTCCCTCTTTGGGTTGTGCCCCTTTCATAATGAGAAGACCGGCTCATTTTCCGTGTCTCCCTCTAAGCAGATGTATTACTGTTTCGGCTGCGGGGCCGGGGGCAATGTCCTGACCTTTATCAGGGAATATGAGCACTATTCTTTTAAAGAAGCTGTGGAATACCTGGCTGAGCGGGCAGGGATCGATCTTCCTGCCGTGGAACAAAGCGAAGAAGAGAAACGAAAGGCGGACTTAAGGAGCCGGCTTTTGGAGATAAATAAAGAGGCTGCCACGTTTTACTACTACCAGCTTCGGAATTCCTCGGATAAGAGGGCTTACGAATACTTAAAGGGAAGGCAGCTTTCGGATGAGACCATTAACGGTTTTGCCTTAGGCTACGCCGGGGTGTCCAGGAATAACCTCTATACCTATCTTAAGGGCAAGGGTTTTAAGGATGAGGAGTTAAATCAGGCGGGACTTTTCAGATTTGATGAGAGGCAGGGCTTTTCGGACAAATTCTGGAACAGGGTCATGTTTCCCATTATGGATGTTAACCGGCGGGTTATAGGCTTCGGCGGCCGTGTAATGGGGGAGGGGGAGCCCAAATACCTTAACTCTCCGGAGACACCGGTGTTTGATAAGGGCCGTAACCTCTTCGGACTCTACATTGCCAAAACCTCCAGACGGAAGTACTTAATACTCTGCGAGGGCTATATGGATGTTATTTCCCTGCACCAGGCGGGCTTTACAAATGCGGTTGCGTCTCTGGGAACGGCATTTACCTCCGGTCAGGCCTATTTAATAAAGAAATATACCGATGAAGTCTATCTGTCCTATGACAGCGACGACGCGGGAGTTAAAGCGGTGCTTCGCGCCCTGCCCATATTAAAGAGTGTGGGAATAGGGGGCAAGGTTATAGATATGAAGCCCTACAAGGATCCTGATGAATTTATCAAGAACCTGGGGGCGGATGAATACGAAAAACGAATAGAGAAGGCCAAGAACGGTTTCCTTTTCTCCATAGAGGTTTTGGAGAGGGATTATGATCTTACAGATCCCGACGGTAAGACCAGATTCTTTAAAGAAGCAGCCAGAAGGCTTCTTACTTTCGAAGATGAGATAGAGCGGGGCAATTATATAGATGCTGTGGCCTCCCGGTACAATCTTACTTCCGAGAGCCTCCGCAAAGAAGTGGCAGAGCTTGCCATGAAGGGGGTAAGACCTGAGGAAGAGAAGAAGGAACTTAAATCAGGAATTAATAGGCAGAAGAAGGATGGTATGGCTGAAGCCCAGAAACTCCTTATTACCTGGTTTATTGAAGAGGAGGGCCTGTATTCCCAGCTTAAGGACTGCATTTCTCCCGAAGATTTTACCACAGACCTATACAGGCAGGTGGCGGCCATGGTATTTGACCAGCTGGAGAGTGGCGGCCGGGTTAATCCCGTTCTTATAATTAACCGCTTCGAGGATGAGGATGACCAGCGGGAGATCGCAGGGTTATTTAATGCCAGGCTGAAGGCAGTGGATACCGTGGAAGGCAAGATCAAAGCCATACGCGATGTCTTATATAAAGTAAAAAAGAACAGCTTCGATACCAGGGAGGATTCGTCCACATCCCCTTCGGAGCTGATGCAATTGATAGAAGAAAAAAAGAAGCTGGATATGTATAAAACCATACCCATCCGGCTGGGATAATCGGAGGATAACATGGAATTTAACGAAGAAAAATTTGAAGAGAAACTAAAGGAATTCTTAGCTTTAGCCAAGAAGAAAAAGAGTATCATCGAATACTCTGAAGTCAGCGATTTCTTCAAGGATATGGAACTGGATTCCGACCATATCGATAAGGTCCTTTCCTTTCTGGAAGCCAACGGGGTTGATGTATTCCGTGTAGTGGAAGAGGAACCAGACGATGAGGAACTCCTTATCGACGACAAGGAAGAGGTTGACCTTGAAAACATCGATCTCTCCGTACCGGACGGTGTCAATATCGAAGACCCCGTCAGGATGTACCTTAAGGAGATAGGTAAGGTACCCCTTCTTTCGGCTGAGGAAGAGATAGAACTGGCCAAGCGGATGGAAGAAGGAGATATGGAGGCTAAGAAGAAGCTTTCCGAGGCTAACCTGCGTCTGGTAGTCAGCATTGCAAAAAGATATGTGGGCCGTGGAATGCTTTTCCTTGACCTGATCCAGGAGGGTAACTTAGGTCTTATTAAGGCAGTTGAGAAGTTCGATTACCGCAAGGGTTACAAGTTCTCCACATATGCCACATGGTGGATCCGTCAGGCCATTACCAGGGCCATAGCTGACCAGGCCAGAACCATCCGTATCCCGGTTCATATGGTTGAGACCATTAATAAACTTATCCGTGTTTCCAGACAGTTACTCCAGGAATACGGCCGTGAACCAACCCCGGAGGAGATCGCCGAGGAGATGGGTCTTCCCGTAGAGCGTGTCCGTGAGATCTTAAAGATCTCCCAGGAGCCCGTATCTTTAGAGACTCCCATCGGTGAGGAGGAAGACTCCCACTTAGGGGATTTTATTCAGGACGATAATGTTCCGGTGCCGGCAGAGGCAGCTGCATTTACCCTTTTAAAGGAGCAGCTGGCAGAGGTGCTTGAGACCCTGACAGACAGAGAACAGAAGGTTCTTCGCCTTCGTTTCGGCCTTGATGACGGCAGAGCCCGTACTCTTGAAGAAGTCGGTAAGGAATTTAACGTTACCAGAGAGCGTATCAGACAGATCGAGGCAAAGGCCTTAAGAAAGCTCCGTCATCCCAGCAGAAGCCGCAAGTTAAAGGATTATCTTGAGTAAATGATTAATCTGTCAGAAAGAATGAAGGCTGTATGCTCCATGGTCTCCCCGGGAGGCAGGGTTATTGATGTGGGGACGGATCACGCCTATATCCCCATTTATCTGGTGGAGAAGGGGATAAAGGAGTACGCCCTGGCATGTGACGTAAATAAGGGACCCTTGGCTATCGCTAAGGACCATATTGCAAATGAGGGGCTTTCAGACCGGATAGTACTATGTTTGTCAGATGGGTTAACGGATGTCGATATAAGCCCCGGAGACAGTGTTGTCATAGCCGGGATGGGCGGCCTGCTTATAAGGGATATTATTTCTTCAAGTCTGGATAAAGCCCGTATGTCAGGGGAGATGATCCTCCAGCCCCAGTCCGAATACGGACAGCTGAGAGCTTTTTTGAGTGAAGCCGGGTTTGTTATAGAGGATGAGGATGCCCTGGAAGAAGAGGGAAAGTTCTATTTCCTTATGAATACGGTTTACAAGCCTGATGACGTCCGTATCTTAAGGAACGTGGAGAAAGAATTCGGGCCGGTCCTTTTAAAGAGAAGGGATGAGACCCTTAGGACCTATCTTATAAAGCAGCTGGATATTAACAGAGAAATTATATCAAAATTAAATAAACAAGAAGAGAAGACAAGTATTACAAAGAGAGCCGAGGAAGTGAGACAAAGGATAAGTCTTATTGAAGAGGCTTTGGGGGACTATTATGAAATGCAGTGAAGTAATTGAGATCTTACGGCGTCAGGCACCTGAAGAAGCAGCTTTGGACTGGGATAATCCCGGTCTTATCGCAGGCAGGATGGACAAGGAAGTACGAGTCATCTATATAGCTTTGGATGCCACGGATGAAGTGGTGGTGGATGCAGTGTCTGCCGGTGCGGATATGCTTATTACCCATCATCCCCTGATCTTCGGAAGTATCAGGAAGATCAATTCCGAGGATTTCATCGGGAGAAGGCTTATCGACCTGATATCCCATGATGTCTCTTACTATGCCATGCATACCAATTTTGATGTGTGCGGTATGGCCCAGTATTCTGCAGAGATCCTGGGACTTAGGGAAAGCAGCATACTTGAAGAGACATATGAGCAGGATGGACGCCCTGAGGGCATCGGCCGTATAGGCAGCCTGGAAGAGACCATGTCTTTAGAGGAGTTGGCCGGGCTGGTGAAGGAACGTTTTGAGATTCCTTCCGTGAAGGTATTCGGACCCCTTAACAGTCCCATATCCCGGGTTGCTATCAGCCCCGGTTCGGGTAAATCCATGATAGGCCATGCCTTGTCCGGAGACGTGGACTGCATCATTACCGGCGATATTGACCATCATACCGGGATAGATGCCGTGGCTTCAGGACTCACGGTTATAGATGCGGGTCATTATGGAATAGAAAAGATATTTATACCTTTTATGGAAAGATATATAAAGGAAAACACGGATCTGGAGGTCATTACTGACAGACCTCGGGAACCCTTTACCGTGATTTAATGGAGGTTGATTGTAATGAGTGAAAAATACAAGGTACATGTGGAGGGGGAAGTTAAGGAATACCCCACAGATACCAGTTATGCTGAGATAGCGAAGGAATTCCAGAGCAAGCACGATGCTCCCATTACCCTTTGCAAGGTTGACGGTAAGCTTCGTGAGCTTTATAAGACCGTAAGGGCTGACTGCGACCTGGAGTTCATAACATTTTCGGAAAGGATCGGATATGAGACTTACAGACGAAGCGTTGTTATGATGTTTCTGGAGGCATGCTACCACATTTTAGGTGCTGATAATCTTAAGAATGTTGCAGTGCTTAATGCCATAGGAGACGCATATTACTGCGAGACCGATTCGGAAAAGCCTCTGACTAAGGCCCAGATCGAGAAGATCAAGGAACATATGATGAAAATGGTGGAAGATGATATTCCCTTTTATAAAAGGACCGCTTCCATGGACGAGGCCAAGGCCGTGTTTGAAAAATGCGGTATGTCCCATAAGAAGGATCTTTTCTTCTACAGAAGAGTCAGCCATGTTAATATCTATACCCTGAATGGATTTGAGGATTATTTCTACGGATATATGGTTCCCTCCACAGGCTGTCTAAAGTACTTTGACGTATTTAAGTTCGGCAAGGGAGTTATGCTTCAGTTCCCCAAACGATCGGAGCCTACAGTGGTCAGGGAATTTGTTCCCCAGAAGAAATTCACCCAGGTATGCAATGAGAACCGTGAGATGGCTAAAGCCCTTCATATGGATACCGTGGCAGGCCTTAACGATAATATCTGCAGCGGTAACGTGGAGGAAATGATCCTTGTAGCCGAGGCCAGGCAGGAGAAGAAGATAGCTGATATCGCTACTATGATAGCCAAGCAGCCCAGCAAGAAGTTTATTATGATAGCAGGACCTTCATCTTCCGGAAAGACTACCTTCTCCCACAGACTGTCTATCCAACTGAAGGCTCAGGGTAAGATACCCCATGCCATTGCCCTGGATAACTATTTCCTTGACAGGGAACATACCCCCAAGGACGAGAATGGCGAGTATAATTTTGAGTGCCTGGAAGCCATAGATGTAGAGCAGTTTAATAAGGATATGACCGCTCTCCTTAATGGTGAAAGAGTGGAAATGCCGGTTTTCAATTTCAAGCTTGGTAAAAGAGAATATAAGGGTGACTTCCTGCAGCTGGGAGATGACGATATTCTTGTAATCGAGGGAATACACGGACTTAACGATAAGCTGTCATATTCATTATCGGCAGAAAATAAATTTAAGATTTATATTTCCGCGTTAACACAGATCAATATCGATGAACATAACCGTATCGCAACCACAGACGGAAGACTTATAAGACGAATTGTGCGGGATGCCAGAACACGAGGCAGTTCTGCCAAGGAGACTATTGACCGATGGGAGTCGGTACGCGCGGGAGAAGAGCAGAATATATTCCCCTTCCAGGAGGAGGCGGATGTAATGTTTAATTCATCCCTGATTTTTGAACTTTCGGTTTTAAAGACTTATGTAGAACCCCTGCTTTTTGCTATAAAACAAGGGAATCAAGCTTACTTTGAAGCCAAGAGGCTTTTGAAGTTTTTGGATTACTTTGTACCCATCCCCAGTGATAATATCAATAAGAACAGTATTATCAGGGAGTTTATAGGAGGGTCATGTTTCAATGTATAGGATTGCAAATAAAATAAAATAGAGTGGGATGAATGGTCGCCCCTTTTGGGGAGGAAAGTCCGGGCTTCATAGGGCAGGATGCCGGATAACGTCCGGTGGAGGTGACTCCAAGGATAGTGCAACAGAAAGGAAACCGCCACATTTATTGTGGTAAGGGCGGAAAGGCAGTGTAAGAGACTACCGCTCTCCCGGTGACGGGAGAGGCGATGTAAACCCCATCCGAAGCAAGACCGAAACAAAGCATAAGGCGGCCCGTCTGCTTTAGGTAGGTTGCTGGAGGTGCCTGGCAACAGACATCCAAGATAGATGACCATTCTCGACATAACCCGGCTTACAGTCCCGCTCTAATTCTTTTAATAAACCACAGAAGGTAAAGATTATGGACGAAAACATGCGAATAAACAAATTCCTTTCGGAATGCGGATTTTGCTCCCGCCGTGAGGCGGACAGGCTCTTGGAAGCCGGCAAAGTTACGGTGGACGGTGAGACTGCTTCTGTAGGAAGTAAGATCGTTCCCGGTCAGGAAGTTAAGGTAGACGGAGTTTTGGTTACCAAAAAGGACAGACCCGTCATTATCGCCGTTAACAAACCTAAGGGGATAGTCTGCACCACCGCAAAAAAGGAAAAGAACAATATAGTTGATTTTATAGATTACAAATCCCGTATTTATCCCGTGGGGCGTCTCGATAAGTCCTCGGAAGGCCTTCTTCTTATGACCAACATGGGAGACCTGGTTAATAAGATAATGCGGGCCAGAAACTATCATGAGAAGGAATACCTGGTATCCGTGGATAAGGATATTACAGAGGATTTTCTTAAACGGATGTCAGAGGGGGTTCCGGTGCTGGATACCATAACCAGACCCTGTGAGATAGAAAAGATCGGCAGAAGGAAGTTTCGTATCATCCTTACCCAGGGTCTTAACAGGCAGATAAGGCGTATGTGCGAGAACTTGGGTTACAGGGTTGTATACCTGAAACGTACCAGGATAATGAACATTCATCTGGGAGATCTTAAGACCGGAGAGTACAGGGAACTTACAAAACAAGAAATTGATGAGATTATGAAACAGACAGCGGACGATGATGGACAAAAGGACAAGAATTAAAGAACTTGTTGATAAATTAAATGAAGCTTCAAGAATCTACTACCAGGGCACTGATGAGCTTATGAGTAATTTCGAGTATGATAAGCTTTACGATGAGCTGGCAGCTCTTGAAAAGGAAACGGGGATTGTCTTAGCGAATAGTCCCACTATTCATGTGGGATACGAAGTAGTAAGCAATTTGCCTAAGGAGCGCCATGAGAAGCCCATGCTTTCCCTGGACAAGACCAAGGATATCCCCACTCTTCAGGAATTCATAAAGGGACAGAAAACCATTCTTTCCTGGAAAATGGACGGCCTTACTATAGTTCTTACCTATCGTGACGGGGAGCTCTTTAAGGGGGTTACCAGGGGTAACGGAGAAGTGGGAGAGGTTATTACTCCCAATGTAAAAGTCTTTAAGAACCTTCCTTTGAAGATTCCTTATACCGGAGAGCTGATCCTTCGGGGAGAGGCTATCATTACATATGATGATTTCAAAAGGATAAATGAGGCCATGGATTCAGAGGCTGACAGATACAAGAATCCCAGAAACCTTTGCAGCGGGTCAGTCCGTCAGCTTAACAGCGAGGTAACAGCTGCCAGATCCGTAAGGTTCTACGCCTTTTCCCTGGTTAAAGCCGAGGGGGTTGATTTTAAGAATTCAAGAAATGAGCAGTTTAACTGGTTGGAGAGTCAGGGTTTTGAAGTAGTTGAGCGAAAGATTACTGACTTCGACCATCTTCCCGCTGATATTGCGGAGTTTGAAGCAAGGATTCCGGCTAATGCCTTTCCTACAGACGGACTGGTAGTCTTATTTGATGATATAGCCTACGGCACCTCTCTTGGGACTACAGCCAAGTATCCCAAGGACTCCATGGCATTTAAGTGGGCGGATGAACTCAGGGAGACTAAGCTCTTACAGGTGGAATGGAGTGCGTCAAGAACCGGCCTTCTTAATCCCGTAGCCATCTTTGAGACCGTTGACCTGGAAGGCACCAACGTAAGCAGGGCCTCGGTGCACAATGTAAGCATTGTAAAGGAACTGGCTTTGGGAATAGGGGATACCATTACGGTTTATAAGGCCAATATGATAATACCCCAGATCGCGGAGAATCTCACCAGAAGCGGTAATCTTCCCATTCCTGATACCTGTCCCGTATGCGGAGGCAGGGCAGAGATCAGGAGCATAAATGATGTAGAGTCTTTGTACTGTACCAATGGGGACTGTCCGGCTAAGAGGATAAAGAGCTTTTCTCTTATGGTAAGCAGAGATGCCCTGAATATTGAGGGAATGAGCGAGTCTACTTTAGAGAAGTTCATAGATGCCGGTATTTTAAAGGATATACCGGATCTCTTTGACCTGCCGGCCCATAGAGAGACCATTGTGAACATGGAGGGATTCGGCGAGAAATCATATGATAATTTAATAAATGAGGCTGAAAAATCAAAGCACTGTACCCTGCCCAAACTCATATACGGCCTGGGAATAGCCAATGTAGGACTTTCTACGGCTAAGTTGATCTGCAGGGAGTATGGCGGTGATGCCTATGAGCTATTGGATGCTGATATTGACAGACTCTCATCCATAGACAAGGTGGGACCCGTAATAGCCGGATCATTTGTTGATTATTTTAAGGATGAAGCCAACAGGCAGCGCTATAAGAAGTTATTATCCATTGTTGAGATTGAGAAAGAAGAAGCGGCGGGAAGCAGATTTGCCGGCATGACCTTTGTTATTACGGGAAATGTTGAGCATTTTGATAACAGGAATGCCCTGAAGGACTTTATAGAGTCTGAAGGGGGCAAGGTTTCCGGAAGTGTATCCGCCAAGACCACATACCTCATTAACAATGATACCGCTTCCGGTTCAACAAAAAATAAAAAGGCCAAGGAACTGGGGATTCCCATCATTTCCGAGGAAGACTTTTTAAAGCTGTAATAAATACAATAGTACGGAGAGAAGAACTATGCCTATCAAAATTCAAAGCGATCTTCCCGCAAGGGAGATACTGGACAAGGAAAATATATTCGTAATGGATGAATACCGGGCGCTGCATCAGGACATCCGTCCCCTGAAGCTGCTTATCCTGAACAACATGCCCATTAAGCAGGATACTGAGCTGCAGCTCCTTCGTATCCTTTCCAATTCACCTTTGCAGGTGGATGTGACATTTATGAATGCCAGCACTCATGTGTCTCAGAATACGTCCATTAATCATTTGAACCGTTTTTACTGCACGTTTGATGACATAAAGAGTGAAAAGTTCGACGGTCTTATCATTACCGGAGCACCCGTTGAGGACATCCCCTTTGAAGAGGTGGATTACTGGCAGGAGACCTGTGACATCATGGACTGGGCAGAGCATAATGTTACATCTACATTGCATATTTGCTGGGCAGCCCAGGCGGGATACTACCACTACTACGGGATTAATAAGAAGGCTCTGCCGCGGAAGCTCTTCGGGGTGTACGAGCATAGGGTTATGAATCGTAAGACTCCCTTGGTAAGGGGCTTTGATGACATTTTCCTTTCACCTCATTCTAGACATACAGAGACCCCGGCAGCAGATATACATGCATGTCCGGATATTACGGTTATGGCTGAGTCTAAGGAGGCGGGAGTATTTCTTGCCATTGCCGAGGATGGAAAGAAAGTATTTGTTAGCGGTCATCCGGAGTATGACCGGTATACCCTTCTGAATGAGTATACAAGGGATAAGAATAAGGGGTTGGATATCCAGGTGCCTTATAATTATTTTCCCGATGATGATCCTGAAAAGAAGCCTCTTTTGCAGTGGAGGAGCCATTCCAACAATCTTTATACGAATTGGCTGAATTATTATGTATATCAGGCTACGCCGTATGAAATCGAGAGTATCGGAAGGTAAATATGGATAATAATAAGAAACTGGGGAATTTAGAGGAGAGCGTAAAAAAGGGTAAGAAAAAGAGCAGGTTTAGAAGCAGCAGGATAACATTCTTTGCTTTTATACTTGCTTTTATTGCTTTATTTGCTTCTTCGGGGACTGTGCGGGATGCCTACTTTAACCTTATAGGGAAAACTCCGGAGTCTTCTGTCAGTGCAAGCACCCGGGAGCAGACCGGGACAAGTGGGGAGAATACGGGAGGAGTAAGGCTTGAAGATATCCCTGCCTACTCGGGAAAAACCTTTGTAAAACTTAATGATAATAAACCTGCATTTAATAAAGAGGACATGGAAAAAGAGGCCTTTGAAACTTATTCGGACCTGGACTATCTCGGGAGATGCGGGGTTGCTTATGCCAAGCTGGGCAAAGAACTGATGCCTGATTCCCCCAGAGAGGATATCAGTATGATAAAACCTTCCGGATGGAAGACTTACAAATATCCTGACCTGATAGAAGATGTAAGCCTGTATAACCGAAGCCATTTGATAGCGTTTTCATTGGCAGGGGAGAATGCCAATGAGAAGAACCTCATTACCGGAACCGATTACCTGAACAAAGAGGGAATGCTGCCCTTCGAGGAGGGAGTACGTTCCTACATAAAATCTACCGGTAACCATGTTATGTACCGGGTGACTCCCATTTTCAAGGATGATGAGCTCATTTGCAGGGGGGTCACCATGGAGGCCTATTCCGTGGAAGATCAGGGCAAAGGCATATGCTTTAACATTTTCGTCTACAACCTCCAGCCCGGGGTGGAGATCGACTACAAAACCGGCAAGAGCAAACGCGCAGCCTAAATTATAAAAAAAAGGAGACAGAGAAGCGTCCCCTGTCTCCTTTTTTATTATGGCGGGTTTAGGCTTGGGCGATGCGTTCCCGCTCCCCGAATAAGGCTTCAAGCCGTGCCTCTTCTTCGCTGCGGTGCTGGCGAAGTTTCTCAAGCTCCGCCTCTAAGATCTCTTTTCGCTCCTGACGGCGCTCTTCGGCCCGTTTCTTCAGCCTGGCCTGATGCAGCCGTCTCTCCTGTGCCATTTTATCAATTCGATTCATAGCCTCAGTGTCCTTGGAATCGCTTTCCTTTGACACCTCGGTCTTTTCGCTCCTGATACCTGCTATGGATTCGGGACTTTCACCAGTGGAAAATGCCAGTCCCTTGGACTTAACCTCCGTAGACATGGATTTGGAGGTATTATCCACGAAGAACTGATTTGCATATTCATTCATCACATTCATGAGATGTTCCAAGGGGTCTTCGGCCCTTAGGTCAACATGCTGGATGGTACCGGCACCGCCGCTTTCACGAAGGAAGAATCCCGTGGAACGGATCTGTGCATTTTCGTTGAAATCAGTTCCCATAAGGGAAAAGTCCGTAGCCTGCTCACCAAGAAAGATGGCCCCGATATCAGCCTCTTTCAGGTCCATGAGGACGTCATTTCCGTTCTCGTCCTTATACCAGACCTTGAGCTTATCAAAGATCTCATCATTTTCATCGATCCAGCCGTTACCGTCGCTGTCATATTCCCGCAGTTCCCCGAAACCGTCCCCGGTTCTTGCCCCGAAGAGCTCGTTGCCGTCATTAATCTTACCGTCGCCGTTCTTGTCCAGACTTAAGAAGCCGCAGCCCTTGGACGGCATGGGTATGTACTCATCCTTCCCGTCCCCGTCCAGATCAAAGAGGAACTTCTGGTCATTCATTTTGGTAATGGGGGCATTTGTGTTCAGGATAAGAGGATCCATAAATGCGCCGAAAAGTGAGGGCATGGACATGCGGGTCTGCTGCATAAAGGACCTTGTCATGGTCACCTCGATGTTAAAATCGATGGTCCGGCCGTCGGCAGTATTGACCTGTCCCATTGCTGAAAATGAGGTGGTTTCCTCTTCGTAGTAGGTAGAAGTGGAAAATGCGCCGCCAGAGGAAAAAGTAGACCTAATCCGCTGCATGGTCTGCTCCACGATACCCATTCGCATAGTGTGCATTTCTTCCGGGCTTGGGAAAATTAAATCCTCATTTATTCCTAAGGCATTTTTCCCATAGTTTGATGAACCGAGATACCGGGAATCTAAATCATCCGAGATCTCAAGAGAGTCCATCAGGTTTTTCCAGGAAGTGTTATTCATCCATGAAAGACCGGTTCCGACCCTGGTGCCGGATACCGACTGATTAGTGCTTCCCTGCCTGTAGCTTCGTTCTGAAGCCATGTTAACGTTGCTGTCTTGAATTTTCATACAAAACCTCCCTTGGCAGAAAAAATAGGTACAAAAAACACACCTTCTTCACAGAAGTTTTGGGAAAAATTAGCTCTTCCGTGATCAGGTGCGCTCTCCATAGGAGAATCATATACGATTCTCACAATATATATCGGAATTTTTTAAAAAAAAATAACAGGTTTACTATTTTCATTTATTGGAAATTCGAGTACACTATTTAATTGGTTTATTGTTTTTATTTTTACCGTAAAAATTGCAATGGAGGACGAGGCATATTATGGAAAAGAAGAAAGAAATGTACGAAGGCAAAGCAAAGAAGGTATTCGAGACAGAGGATCCTGAAGTTTTGATCGTTTCCTACAAGGACGATGCCACAGCTTTTAACGGACTTAAGAAAGGCAGCATATCCGGAAAAGGCGTTATTAATAACCGCATGAGCAATATGCTTATGGCTAAGCTCGAGAAAGAGGGTGTACCCACTCATTTCATCGAAGAGTTAAATGACCGTGAGACAGCAGTTAAGCGTGTTAAGATCCTTCCTCTTGAGGTTATTATCCGTAACATTTCAGCCGGTTCATTTTCAAAGAGATACGGTGTGGAAGAAGGCATCGTTTTTGAGGAGCCTACCATTGAGTTTTCATATAAAAACGACGATCTCGGAGATCCCTTACTTAACGCTTACCATGCAGTCGCTTTAAAGCTGGCTACATGGGAAGAGATAGACCTTGTTAAGAAATATGCCTTCAAGGTAAATGACTTCCTTAAGGCTATCTGGAAGGAGTGCGGAGTTACCCTGGTCGACTTTAAGATAGAGTTCGGAAAGACTTCTGACGGTACCATCGTTCTTGCAGATGAGATCAGCCCGGATACCTGCAGACTCTGGGATTCCAAGACCCACGAGAAGCTCGACAAAGACAGATTCCGTCGTGATATGGGCGGGGTTGAAGAAGCTTACGAAGAGGTAATGAGACGTTTAAGCGAGAAGGCTTAATTAAATGTGGATTTGAGTATTGGAGGAAAATACATGGCTAATTGTGCAGTTGTAGGAATCAACTGGGGAGATGAAGGAAAGGGCCGTATGGTGGACCTTCTGTCCCGGGAATATGATATAGTTGTCCGGTTTCAGGGCGGCGGTAATGCGGGCCATACCGTTATCAACGATAAGGGTAAGTTTGCCCTTCATTTACTGCCTTCTGGAATCGTAAGGGACGGAGTGGTTAACATCTTAGGTAACGGCGTTGCCCTTGACCCGGAAAACCTCCTTAGCGAGATAGCCCAGGTGGCGGAGAGCGGCGTTGAGGTTACACCGGAAAATTTAAAGATCAGCGACCGTGCATCCCTGCTTCTTCCCTGGCACAGGGACCTAGATGAATTGGAGGAAAAGCGTCTTGCCGATAAGAAGTTCGGTTCTACCAAGCAGGGCATAGCTCCCTTCTATTCGGACAAGTACCAGAAGAAGACCATTCTGGCCGGAGAATTAAACTATCCCGATCATTTAAAAGAGCATTTATATGATCTTATGGAGTGGAAGAATCTTACCCTGACCAAGGTATACGGTGCACCGGCTTACACCAGGGAAGATCTGGACAAATGGGTGTCTACCTGTTGCTCTAAGATCAAGGATTTCGTATGCGACACCGGTCTTTTCCTGAAAGAGGCGGAAAAAGCAGGTAAGAAGATCATGTTTGAGGCCCAGCTGGGTTCTCTTCGCGATCTTGATTACGGCATTCACCCCTATACCACATCCTCCAATACCATGGCGGCTTACGCCCCTATCGGATCGGGATATCCGGCAGCGAAGATAGACACGGTTCTTGGTATAGTTAAGGCTTACAGTACCTGTGTGGGTGAGGGGCCATTTGTATCGGAGATGTTCGGACCTGAGGCAGATAAGCTTCGTGAAGAGGGAGCCGAATACGGTGCCAAGACCGGAAGACCAAGAAGAGTGGGAGCCCTTGATATAGTTGCCACCAGATACGGTGTTGAGGTTCAGGCGGCTACTGAGATAGCCCTTACCAAGCTTGATGTATTAAGCTACATGGACAAGATTCCCGTTTGCACAAAGTATGTGATCGACGGGAAGGAAACAGACCGTTTCCCCTTCCCCACAGCCCTTGATTTCGCCAAGCCCCATATTGAATACTTCGAGGGCTGGCAATGCGATATCTCAAAGATCAAGAAGTGGGAAGACCTGCCTGAGGCAGCCAGAAATTATGTTGAATTTATAGAAAAAGAGATAGAGTGTCCTATTACTTATGTTTCCGTAGGACCGGAAAGAGACAGTATAATTATAAGAAAGGGTTAAGTTTATGACAGACAAGTATGAATCACCTTTATCAACCAGATACGCATCTGAGTATATGCTTAAGCTATTCTCCTCTGATACCCGCTATTCCACCTGGAGAAAATTGTGGGTTTCCCTGGCAAGGGCAGAGATGAAGCTGGGACTTCCCATTACCGAAGAACAGGTAAAGGGCTTATCTGAGCATATCAATGATATCGATTATGAATGTGTCAGAAAGCGTGAAAAAGAGGTGCGTCATGATGTTATGGCCCATGTTTATGCTTACGGGCAGGTGGTTCCGGAAGCTGCCGGCATCATCCACTTAGGCGCCACCAGCTGCTACGTTACGGATAATGCGGATGTGGTGATCTACCGTGATGCCCTTAAATACATTCAGGGTGAGCTTGTTAAGGTAATAACCCTCCTTGCAAAATTTGCGGATGAGTATAAGGCTATGCCTACTTTAGGCTACACCCATTATCAGCCCGCACAGCTTGTAACAGTAGGAAAGAGAGCCAGTCTCTGGCTTCAGGATTTCTACACAGACTATAACGAAGTTAAATTTGCATTAGATAATA
>Ga0256407_10001892_pt1 | contig 41898 bp, 28 predicted proteins | sample RumenRJG_04DNA_FD_193489 | JGI IMG/M metagenome (GOLD analysis project Ga0256407, IMG submission 193489) | Bovine rumen microbial communities from Lethbridge, Alberta, Canada - RJG_04 | ecosystem: Host-associated > Mammals > Digestive system > Stomach > Rumen | place: Canada: Alberta... | reverse complement strand
GATGTCATTCGCGAAGAGATGGGCAGCAGCGTCAATGTAACGCACGAGAGCGAGACGCCCTCTGCTTCTCAACACGTCCCGGCGAAACTGGCCGGGAAGGAAGTAGTCTTCGGTCTGGACGGCATCTGCAAGATCTTCAATTGTAAGATGTCACGTGCCCAGAAACTGAAGAATACGATTATCAAGGATGCCGTCCACCAAAACGGAAGGACCATCATCACCGACGTCCAAAAGGCATATGAACTATTCGAGACCCATTCCAAGAAAAGGAGGTAAAGATGATCCACGAGGACAATGGACCGGTCTTTCCGGTCGTTATCTTTCCGGAGAACATACGGAAGATTATAGATACCACGCATGAGGAATCGTGTTTCCCGGTCAACTACATCGCCGCGGCATTGTTTTTCGCAGCTTCGGTGGCTGTCGGGAACTACCGCACCTTGGAGGCCAACTCATTCAAGGCAAAAGCCCATCTTTTCATGGCGCTGCTCGGCTCACCGGGATCCGGCAAGACACATCCCATCAATTTTGCCATCGCTCCATTCCTTGAACTTGACAAGGAAAGCATTAAGGAGTATCAGAATAAACTCAATGAATGGCGCAAGGCCCCTGATGGAGCCAAAGGCGACAAACCTAAGGCGAAACAACTTCGCTTCCAGGACATCACCATGGAGGCCATCACAAAAGTTCTCGGAGAGTCGAAGCGAGGAATTTTCGTCTTCGTGGATGAGCTAAGAGGATGGATATCATCCTTCAATAAGTACAATGCCGGCGGCGGAGATCGTGAGCAATGGCTCAGCCTCTACAGCGGAGTCCCCATTACCGTGAACCGCAAAGGGGAAGATGATATTACTTTCGTAACTGACCCTTATGTCAGCGTGATTGGTGGTATACAACCTGGCATACTGCCCAAACTGTTTGGAGGAGAGAACACGGATAATGGGTTCTTCTATCGAATGCTATTCGTCAATAATCCAGCCGAAGGAGAACCGATGCTATGGAAAAGTATCGACCTCCCTTCCGGATGCGAAGAAGAATGGGAACAGTTCTTGACCAAGATGCTGGATGCTAGCGGCTACAACAGCGATGATGAAACCCTCAAGGTCTATTCCTTCAACGAGGACGCATGGGAAGTCGTTCGTCAATGGCAAAACGATACGGAAATCGAAAACTCAGAGCGCGGATCATTATCCGATATTGCCATTTTCCGTAAGACTCAGGACTACTGTCTCCGTTTCTGCCTCATCATCCACGCTATGCGAGAAGCGGCCGGAGAAATTCCTCTATCAACCATTGTCGACGAAAATACCGCATTGAGAGCGACGATCCTTGCCAACTACTTTTTTGAGACGTCGAAGTATGCCTATAAACTGATTCAAATGGGAGGGGTCGATCACGGTCGGTTCTTTGATTTGTTGAATGCTTTGAATACAGACTTCACCTCGGATCAGGCCGTCGCCGTCGGAAAACAACTCCAGATCTCTAGAAGCACGGTCTTTCGTTATCTCAGAAATGAATCCGATGGCATATTTCTAAAGAAGACCGGGCCGGGAAAGTATTCCAAGATTTAATGAATGAGACTTTGACACTTTGAGACTTTTGAGCCCTGGGCAGCTCCGATTGGCAAAGTGTCAAAGTCTCATAGTCTCACTGAACCAAAAAGCCAGACAAGCCTTATGCAAAAGAACCTCAGATATAGCATTACCCTCAATGATGCGCAGTTGGATTATCTCTCGGATGAGCAGCAGGAAATCCATCGGATGAAATGCTTCAAGACCTTCCTTCAAATGACCATTCCAGAGGAGAACAAAGTCTATGGAAAGAACTTTTCAGCTGTCCTACAACCAGGGCAATTCGTAGCCTCCAAGGTTGACCTTGCCAGACTGTGGGGCTGCGACCGGAAGACGGCAACCCGTATCGTTCAAGAATTCAATCAACTTGGCATTCTCCGCTCTGAACCATCTAATCGGACCACTATCCACACGATGATTTGTCTGTCAGCTTGGTTCGAGTATCGAGGAATGATAAGGAGCCGATTCTTTGTCAGTAATCCTGTAGTCAAACCAATCGTGAAACCGGTCAGGACCACCAAGCGTGTCCCACCTGAAACAGCTGTCGAAACCAATAAATCCGACTGCGCAAATCCACCGGATCCAGGTGGGACATCGTAGAGCCATCCCCGCCTCTTTTCCCTTTCCCTTTATTCCTAACCGGATAGAGAAAAGATGTGGGAAGCGGGAACCCTCCGGCGACAAGGCCCGTCAAGGAAAGCAACCCGACCTGTCGCCCCGGCTTCTTTCATGGCCATTCTCTCAGAGCTACGACCGAGACTAAGAGCAATGACGAGGTCAATGAAGCGAAGCCGGTCCGGAGAGTGGCAAATTAAAAAGCAGGGCTTGCCCTGTTATAGCCCACTATAACTACACGCTCCGCCTCTGTAGTTGTGGGCTCTCCCGAGGGGTAGGGCAAGGGACCGCCGCCCCTTGTATCCCCGGCAGGGAGTGACCCTCTCCCTGCACCCTCCGATCAGGGCGCAGCCCCGATACCCCGATTTATAAATCAATCACAAACACGTAAAAAATATGAGCGCATCAGCAAAAGCATCGATCCACATCAACCCCTGCAACATCGCCCAGAGTGAGGCGCACAACAGGCGGGACAAGGAGTATCTCAAATCCCTCGACCCAAAGAAGATCTACATACGCTTAGACCTTACCTCCGAGAATGAGACATATATCTCACCTGGAATGGGCGGAAAAACCCTTCAGGAATATCTCAATATGCTACGGGACTTGGTGAAGGAGAAGACCGGCAGAGCAATGCAGGAAGAGGACGTAAAGTACAAGGACAAGAATGGCAAAACCCACACTCGCCGGGGCAGCAGTCCATTGCGCGAGGGCGTGGTTGTCATCAAGGAAACGACCACGATGGAGGACCTTCTGAAATTCACAGACAGTGTCCAGGAGAGGTGGGGCATCAACGCTATCCAGATACATATCCACAGGGACGAAGGACACTATGAGGATGTCGACCGTCGCATGGGATGGAAACCGAATCTTCACGCACACATCGTCTGGGACTGGATGGACCACTCCACCGGCAAATCACGCAAACTGAACGTGAAGGATATGTCGCAGATGCAGGACCTTCTGGCCGAGGTGTTGGAAATGCAGCGTGGACAGCGCAAGTCTGAGACAGGACTGGAGCATCTGGAACGGAACGACTTCATCCTGAAAAAACAAGAAGCGAAGAATCAGGCACTCCGGGAAGATCGGGACAATTTGCTATCCACATTGAAGTCTATCGGCAATGCGATGGATATCAAAGAGGAGGATTTATTCGTGCATAACCTGGCCACGGATCCGCTGGTCAATGCGGCATTGGAATCCATCAATAGTGAGCTTGCCACGCCATTCCCTGTCCTTGGCGGTAAAGAGGAGTGGAGGACGGACCGGTTGAAGGCCGTGAAGAAGATACTGACCGACTTGCAGACCAAACTCATAGAAGCGAAGGCTGCCCAGAAAGAGGAGATTCAGCGTGCGGGCAAAGCCCTTTACAAACAGACGAAAAAGGATATCGCAGACAAGATTGAGCAAAACCGGATACTCCATGAGGCCAATGAGAAACTGACTGCGGAGAGCACCCGACTGAAGGAAAAGCTAGCGTCAGTTGACGAAACCGCTGTCCGGAAACTTCAGGCTGAGTGTGAATCAGCCAATAGGCGGGCAGAGAGAGCTGATCGAATCGCAACTGGAGAAAGGCGCAGGGCAAGCGATGCGGAAGAAAAGGTCCACGATATGCTCGCCATCCCCGAGATCAAAGAGATTTGGGAAACCATCCGACGGAACAAGGAGTCTTTCCAAAGGCAGATAAACCAGTGGATAACTGACGCGACAAAAGCCATATCCGACTTCGCCAAAGACTACGATAAATATCTCTTCTCCCAGGATGATGAGAGTGTTATCGGCAGCGGCATTATCGCCGAGGCGTATATGTGCGGTCTGGATCCGACAGATAAAGACCAGCGAACGCAGGCAACAGAAAGCCTGCTCGGAAAAGTTAACTGGAAAGGGACAACCCCTTTCATGAGTGATCTCGCGGCAACCCGCACAAAGCAACTCAGCGAGGAAATGAGTGTCCCCAGGGAGATCATGGAAGGGCTGATGCTCGCAGCCGGAGGCAGGGGAGGTGCCAACATAGGCGGTGGTGGTTCTAACAATGAACTCACCAACTGGGACGGCACGAAGAGAAACAATGGTTGGGGTAGAAACAGGTAGGTGAAATCGAATAGGAAAAGAAACTGCCGTCACTGTTGGGTGGCGGCAATTTTGTCATATCAAGGCAAAAAACCGAAGAATCTACTTGGTATACAGCCCCATCCTCCGGAACGTCACATCGCCCTCTATCATGTGAGGGGCGTCCACGTTGACCTCTTCGCGCGTGAGCACCAGCTTGTCCTTGCTGCACTCCTTAACGTAATAACGCGCCGCGGGCGTGTAGGCCGCTTTCCGGTCCTCCTGCCTGAAGTCGTGGTCAAGCTCAAAGAGGTAGATTTCCGGCGTGGAACTGCCAATGCCCGGATAACCGTTCTGATGCTGTTGATAGATATATTTCTCCTCTGAATCTCCGGAGAACACATCGGACACATAGATGGTCAGAATAAACGGGTTCTGGCTCTCCTTGTTGATACTCGAAAAGGTCCGCTTTTAGCTTGGGAAGGCAGGCCTGCTGCAACTTCGTATCCGCGCAGTGCTGCACAATGACCATAAGTCTGGTACCTAATCAAGGGTGTCCATTGCAGTTGTAAGTGCCACCGGATCAGAAGGCCTTAGGGCATGAAGTTGCACGATACTTCCATGATTGTCAACGTTCATAATCCACGTGAAGGTCGTGAGACCGCCGTCGTTTTTTGAAAAACAGGTAATGAAGGATGTGTTTGCAGATATATCTAATTCTTCGTAACTTTGCATTTAACAAAAAAGTAAGTGAATGAAAAAGACAATCCAACTCTTGTTTGCATTGACCCTGCTGGCTTCCTGCGCCGGCCGGAACGAGAGCAATTTCCACCTGACCGGAACGATTGAGGGGGCGGAGGGAAGGTACGCATTGGTCTTTCCTGTGGATGTCATGGCTGTTTCCCATGGGGAAAAGCCTCTGGCAAAAATCAGGATTCGGAATAACAAGATAGATGCATACCTCTCCTTGGATTCCAATTCGGTGTATAAAATATATGTCCCTAACCGCAAAGAAGGAGGAAGTTATGCGGTCCTTCCCTTTTTCGTAGACAGTCCGGAACTGTATGTGACTTATTCGAAAGGTGAAGGGGGAGAATCCAGGATCTATAGCAGTTCAGTGTCTCCACTGAATTCATCCTTCAGCTCATATCGGGAAACAAAGAATAAAGCGCTTCAGGATGATTGGACAGAGTACCGCAGGCAGTTTGACAGTCTGGCGCAGGCGAACACATATTTTACGAAAGAGTACCAGATACTTTGGGACAGGTGTTTCGTCGAAGGCGCTTCCGGCGCAGAACGGGATTCATTGACCGTGCTCCTGAGTAAACTTGAAATGAGTGGAGAGATGCTGACCCCGGAGGGTCAGGCTCGGGATTCGTTGAATAACGAGATTGGCAAGCGACAACTGGATTATGACAGGGTCCATCTCTGTGAAGAAAAGCCCACGCTGGCAACCTTCTACTTGGCGGCGGAGGCCATGAGAAATGCACTTCGGCTCAACCACGATGTTGGTTTCTGGCTGTCTCACTATGACGAGGTGTATAAGGATCTCTTCCCCGAGTGCAACTTGCACAACTTGGCCAAGGAGGCCATCGAGGGAGTCAAGGTTTACGAAGGTGCTCTTTACCAGGATTTCTCCTTGCCAGATACAGAAGGGAATCTGGTCTCGTTGTCATCTTTGATTGACGGTAAAGTGGCATTGTTGGATCTTTGGGCATCCTGGTGCGGTCCCTGCCGGTCGAACAGCCGCCTGCTGGTCCCGATTTATGAAAAGTACAAGGACGACGGATTTACGGTGGTAGGCGCGGCGCGAGAATTCAAGGACTCCCAATGGAGAAAGGCCTTGGCACAGGATGCATATCCGTGGACGAACCTGATCGCCCTGGGAGAAGATCAGGCGGTCTGGACATTGTACGGTGTCTCTAATGCCGCTGGCAGTCGTTTCCTCATCGGCCCAGATGGAACCATCCTCAAAATCAACCCTACCCCCGAAGAAGTGGAGGCCGCAATTCTGATGAATCGGTCGGCACACTAGCCTCTGACTGCCAATGCTAAAGCCGTTGTGCTATAAATTCGCGACTCTGTCTGGCTATATACGACTGTGCTTTGCTTTTCGGTGACTAGATTGTTACACTTTTTGTTACATTCTATACGAAAAATCCCTCTCAGAGTAGTCTGAGAGGGATTTTAGTGGAGCATAGGGAACTATATCATATTGTACGAGATTCTCCCAGTATTCCTTCGATTTCCACCAGCATCGACGCTCCGTCAACGCTCTCCAACGCATGCCGTTTGTTGGACCTCATTGTTGACGGCTTAATACCCCAATAGGATCCGAAAAGGTCATCATAGTTCTTTACTCCGGCATAATCGCATAGGATGGATGCAGCCAGTGACAGTTGCTGTTCCTTTTTGACCCCGGGAACAGGCCGCCCATTCTCATCTAGCCATCCGGCATCAATGAACTTGGTGATATCGCTGACGAGCGTTTTATTATTCTTGATTGGCTCCGGTAAAACAGCCTCAAGCTTGCTTTCCCGATCATATGGGTAAGTCGCATAGATTCCAGAGCGGTAGTCTTCATACATCTGTCGGAACCATTGCAGGTTGGATCGTCCTTGCGTGAAATAGTACTGATAGTATTCCCTTCTGGAAAGCATATTGGTGACGGTCTCCTTGTGGAACTGGAGATCTGCCTTTATCTCAATCGGCCCGAAGACTGGCCTATAGTCGTTGATGATCTTTGTCGCCTTTCTCAGGAAGTAATCTTCGCTGTCCTGGGGCTGAGCCTTCTGTCCCTTTAAATAACATTTGCGGATTCTCACCATCATCCTGTATTTGTTGTCCAAGAGAAGGAAATGCCCTGGATCCTTAAAGAACCAATAGGCTGCCCACACGGCAAGGGCCGCCAGGAGTGAATAGGCAATAATGAGAAGTATATTCATAGCTCGCTCTATTTAAGAAAGTTGGCAAACTTCACCATTGCATCATCCTTGGTTCTCTCCGCGACCTCGATGTAGGGTTTCATTGCTTTGTAGTCAGAATGGCCGGTCATTTTCATAATGACCTGGGGAGGGATTCCTGCCGCCAGGGCGGTACAAATGAATGTCCGCCTTGCAGCGTGAGTAGCCATCAGTTTCCATTTCGGCTGGCAGATATCCTTTCTCTTTCCATCAATGTACTGGACAATGGTTACAGGTGTTGTGAACTCGCACAACTCACAGATATCCTTGAGATACTGGTTCATTTTCTGGTTACTGATGACAGGAAGGGCTAATCCGTCGAAGTCGAAGGCCGCGTACTTATTCAGGATCGCCTGTGCTTGTTCATTAAGGGGGATATTGACCGTGTCATCGGTCTTGATCGTGGTCAATTGGATATAGCCGTCCTGAATATTCGTCCGTTGCAACTGGGCAAGGTCCGAGTAGCGTAACGAAGTGAAGCAGCAGAAGCAGAACAGATCCCGGACTTTGTCCATGGACGCTTTCTCCGTAACAACTTTCCTGTATTCCTCTCCATCCATATCATGGAGAACCACCTCTGTCCCGTTCTTTGGAATCTTGAAACCATACAACTTCAGGAGCTCATCTTTCTCAAGGAATATGACAGGCTTTTTCGTATCCTTCAATCTTGCCCGGTACTTGGAGAAGGTCTGATTCGTAGTGTATCCCTTGTCAACGCACCAGCCGAGATACCAGCGAAGAAGGCTCAATTCCTTCCTGATCGAGACATCCAGCATATGGATTTCCGTCGCGCCGAAACGGACATAGGCATCGAGGGTCTCCTTATCAAAGTCATCCAGCGTAATGTCCGGGTTGAATTTCTTCATATGAGCACGGAGTGTCCCCCACTTCTTGACCGTATTAAGCGCCCACTTATGATTCAACTTACCATCAAGGATGAAAGCATCGAAATAGTGGAAGAAATTGACAGGGCCATACTTCTCTGGTGTGTCCAACTCTTTTGCTGCACGACCGACCACTTCTGCAAGCTGCTTCTTGATCTGTTCCTTGGATAACTTGGCGTTATTCGCTTCAAGGGTGTCGAACCTGGACGAAATTGCTGCGATCCTGGAATTAATGGTATTGAAAGGCACTTTGCGGGCATTGCTTGCGCCATGCTTCACTTTCATCTTTTCGTCATCCCACTTTTCAGGGCTGATGCTATACCCGATGCTGGAGCAGAACCTGCTCCCGTTCAGATAAATGGAAGTGTAGATCGGATGGTCGCCTTTCTTGTCCGGTCTTGTGAAGAGATAGAAGGTTACAGCCATAGCTTGTAAATTTTTCTTACAAGACAAAAATACAAGCTATTTTCCGAAATAGCAAGCACCATTTAAAAAAGTCTAACAACAGCAACTCGCTAATTGTTAGACTTTTCCAATCTTTAGAAATGCTTGAAAAACCTCAAAAACATCTCTAGGTGCCCCGGGCGGGAATCGAACCCGCACGGCCGTTTCGGGCCAAGGGATTTTAAGTCCCTCGTGTCTACCATTTCACCACCAGGGCTTCGCCGCATCATTCCAGAAACCGGAAACCGCAGCAGCAAATGTGCAGCAAAGTTAGCAAAAAAAGGCTTACGTTGACAAATATGAAGCCTGGCGCCGCTGCTGCCGGTACCGCATTGGGCCTGGAGGCCCTGCTACAGGGCCAACCAGACGCGGCCGCTCCTGCAGGGAAGGGAGCTGCCGGTGCTACATGGCAACCCTTGCCGCGAAGAGGCAGCCTTTGCCAGAAGCGGCTGCCTATGCTACAAGACCGCACCTGCCGGGAAAAGGTTGCCTTTGCCAGAAGGGAGCTGCCGGTGCTGCACGGCCGCTCCTGCAGGGAAGGTGGTACAGCCGGTACCCTAGGCCAGCTTGGCGTCGGTCTTGGCCTGGAACCTCTTGACGTTCACTATGAAACGCTCATGGGTCCCTTCACCGATTATTCCTTTGGGGTCCCGGGCGACGACCTTGAACACCAGGCGGCGTCCGTCAATCCGCACCAGTTCTGAATCGCACCACACCTTCATCCCTTCCGGAGTGGAGCTGACGTGGGACACGTTGACCAGGGTCCCGACCGTCTCGAAACCTTCATCGAGGAAGGGCTGGACGCTCAGGCGGCAAGTCCGCTCCATAAGGGTTATCATGAGCGGGGTTGCGAAGACCCGCACCGTTCCGCTCCCGATGTGGCACGCAAGGAGTTCCGATGTCACGATCTCCTCCTGGTAGCCTTTAGTCCCGATTTCCAGCCTGCTTGCCGGATTCTCTGTTCCTGTCATTTTTCGTTACCGTTTAATGTTTATTCCGTCCGCGTCCCATGCGTTGGGATGGTCGCATCGGTAGGTGAACCGCCGCGAAGCCTCTCCATCAGCTGTTTCCCGGCAGGCGTCATTTCAGAAGTTCCTCCAGTGCCGCCGCGCAATGCCCGGGGAATATTACATGGTGGTTGCCTATGGGGTCCGTAAGGAAATACCTGAAAGCCTGGTCAGGTAGCCTAAGGACAACCTGGGTCCTGCAGAGATCGCGGCTGTACTCGTTGCGCAGCAATTCCCCTTCACAGGCAAAGTGCCTGGAAAGGTCTCCGGAAACCTTGAAGACCGTCACCGGCCCCAGCGGGAGCTCTCCATGTATTCCCACGCCTATCCCGGACTCGAAATGCGTGTCCAGGCTGAACGAAGACACCATGTCAAGAGGGACGGTACAGTGGGAAAAGACAAATTCCCCGCTTTCCAGGTCCATGCAGGAAGGGTTGGCCTGGAAACCGCTCACGCCGGAGACCGATTTCCCGACCAGCATCGAAAGGAGCGCCGGTATGTCACCTTCGCAACCTGCCACGATCCCCTCGGAGTTGAGCCGGGCAAGGGCAAGACAGCCGGTGTTATGGACCGAGGTAAGAAGGTCGAAGCACCTGACAGTCAGGCCGGAAAGGCCTCTCATTGCCGCCAGGTTCCGCAAGGCGCGGTAGATCCTGTCCGCTCCGGGGAGCGAAGCCCGTACCACTGACGGAATCTCGCCGCACGGGTCCGGAAGACCCTCAAGAGCCCTGTCTCCCACGTCTTCCAAGGATGAATATTCATCCATCAGTTCTTCCATGGGGATGGACTCGACATTTACCCCAAGACGGTCGTAGACCGCTTCCGGATCCGCCTGGCTGGCAATCAGCCAGTCGGAAGGAGCGCCGATCACGCCGACTGTGGTGAATTCAAGCGACCTTCTGGCATCCTCCACTTTCGCAACCGATTCTATCCGGGAACGGATGTACGCAGGGCTGCCATGGAGTATCTCGCCCCGCAGGCCGTTCTGCCTGAGATACGACATTATCTCCATCGAGGCGGCCAGGGAATTGCTCCTGCCGGAGGCCAGAAGGAATATCCGCTGGCGGGAAAGGCCCTTTATCACCGGAAGGACCTCCTTGAACAAGCCCTCCGTGCCCCCAGTCAATATGCAGATGAGGGACAGCTCCGACCCATAATCGGAAAAGTCGTCCCCCTTGAGGGAATAATCAATCCCAAGGCTGTCAAGGAACGAGCGGGCTGCCGCATCGACCGCCTTCGCGTCGTGCAGTGCGGATGCAAGGGTGTAAATGGCTACCATGTGTCAAGATTCGGTTTGGAGGTGTCAATTTACCGAAAAAAAACCGAACTGCAATGGACTGGCCTGCAAGCTTACGCCCAATCGCAAAAAATGCGGGAATCCAAGAGGCCGGCCAGTGTCGGATTTTGACGATAAAAATCGTAACTTTGCATGTTTACAGGAAACACACTGAATTAATTAATCAATATCACAATGTCTGACATCAAATACCGCGTCGAAAGCGACCTCCTGGGTGAACTCCAGGTCCCCGCTGACGCCTACTACGGCGTCCAGACCCAAAGGGCTCTGAACAATTACAGGATTTCCAACACAAGGATGTGCGACTACCCTGAATATGTCATCGCAATGGCATACGTCAAAATGGCCGCCGCCGAGGCAAACGCCCGCCTGGGTGTCCTGGACCGCAAGATCGCCGACGCCATCGTCGCAGCCTGCAAGGAAATAGTGGATGGGAAACTCCACGACCAGTTCCCTGTCGACATGATGCAGGGCGGGGCAGGAACCTCCGTCAACATGAACGCCAACGAGGTCATCGCCAACCGCGCCCTGGAACTCATGGGCCACAACAAGGGAGAGTACCAGTTCTGCTCCCCCAACGACCATGTGAACTGCGCCCAGTCCACCAACGATGCCTATCCTACCGCATTCCGCTACACCTTCGTCCGGATGAACAAGAAGCTGGTCTGCAACCTGCAGAAACTTATAGCTTCCTTCCGGGCAAAGGGAGAAGAGTTCAAGGATGTCATCAAGATGGGCCGCACCCAGCTCCAGGATGCCGTCCCTATGACATCAGGCCAGGAATTCAACGCCTTTGCCAACAACCTTGAGGAAGAGATCGCCAACCTCAACCGCAATGCCGTCCTCCTGAAGGAGATCAACATGGGAGGAACCGCCATCGGAACCGGCCTCAACGCCGTACCGGGCTTTGCCGAGCTTTGCACGAGCCTCTTGTCCGAGTTCAGCGGAGACGACTTCCTGAAGGCCCCCGACCTTGTGGAGGCAACCCCCGACACAGGAGCCTACGTGAGCTATTCCGCAGCCCTGAAGCGCCTCGCCATCAAGCTTTCCAAGATCTGCAACGACCTGCGCCTCATGGCCTCCGGACCTCGCTGCGGCCTCAATGAAATCAACCTTCCCCCGATGGCTCCCGGTTCTTCAATCATGCCCGGCAAGGTCAATCCCGTCATCCCCGAGGTAACCAACCAGGTGTGCTTCAAGGTCATCGGAAACGACACTACTGTCGCCTTCGCGGCAGAGGCCGGACAGCTCCAGCTCAATGTGATGGAGCCGGTCATAGCCGAGTCGGTCCTGGAGAGCGTGACATGGCTGTGCAACGTCATCGAGACCCTCCGTACGAAGTGCATCGAGGGAATCACCGTCAACGCCGGGCACTGCTACGAGATGGTGAAGAATTCTATCGGCATCGTCACTGCCCTGAATCCCTACATCGGCTACAAGACCAGCACGAAGGTTGCCAAGGAAGCCCTCGAAACCGGACGCAGCGTCTACGACCTTGTGCTCGAGCACGGCTACATGTCCAAGGACAAGCTGGACGAGGCGCTGGATCCCAAGGCCATGACGGCCTCGCACGAATTGCTGAAGTAGGCCTGGCGATATCCTCAATAGAACGAACTTTACAGAATCTAACATGAAAAGAACATGCTTGGCCTTATGCCTGGTGCTCCTCCTTTGCGACTGTTCAGGCCGCCAGGGGGAGCAGCAGCAGGCCGTTGCCTACAAGACCTTGACCGTCTCGCTGTCGGACCAGGTGCTTGAATCCAATTACGCCGCTTCACTGGAGGGACAGCAGATGGTGGAGATCCGGCCCCAGGTGAGCGGAACCATCACCAAGATCTGCTTCAACGAAGGCGACCTCGTCCACAAGGGACAGACCCTTTTCATCCTGGACCAGATTCCCTACCAGGCAGCCTTGCAGGTGGCGCAGGCCAATGAAGAAAGCGCAAAGTCACAGCTCTCCACGGCCAAGCTGACGGCCGAGAGCAACCAGGTCCTTTTCGACCGCGACGTAATCTCGGCTTTCGAGCTGCAGACGTCGAAGAACGCACTCGCTTCCGCAGAAGCCGCCCTCGCACAGGCTCAGGCCCAGGTCAAGACCGCCAGGAACAACCTGTCCTACACCGTTGTCAGAAGCCCGGTGGACGGCGTCGCGGGCATGATCCCCTACCGTGTCGGCGCCCTGGTCAGCAGCGCGATCACCCAGCCGCTGGTGACCGTCTCCGACGACAGCCGCATCTACGCATATTTCTCCATGAGCGAGAACCAGACCCTGTCCCTCATCCGCCAGCATGGTTCACAGGAGCGCTTCCTCAAGGAAATGCCGGATGTGGAACTGCTTGTGAGCGACGGTGAGCGTTACCCTGAAAAGGGAAGGATAGATGCCGTCAGCGGAATAGTCGATGCGGCCACCGGTTCGGTAAGGATGCGGGCGTGCTATCCCAACCCGGACCGTCTCCTCAGGAGCGGCGGCACCGCCACGGTCGTCATCCCCACGGTAAGGGAAGACTGCATCGTGATACCCCAGACTGCCACCTATGAAATCCAGGAAAGGGTTTTCGTGTTCAAGGTGGAGGACGGGAAGGCCGTGTCGGCCCCAGTGAAGGTATTCCGCCTGAACAACGGCTCGGACTATGTGGTCGAGAGCGGACTTGAAGAAGGCGATGTGATCATTGCCGAAGGTGCCGGACTGGTCCGGGAAGGAACCGAGATCAAAGCTGCCGGAGAATGAACGTAAAGACTTTCATAGACCGTCCGATCCTCTCGGGCGTGATTTCCGTGGCCATCCTGATCATCGGCCTGATCGCCCTCGGCCAGCTGCCTCTTGAGCAGTACCCGGACATAGCTCCGCCGACGGTCACCGTCATGGCCAACTACTCCGGCGCAAGCGCGGAGACCGTCATGAAGAGCGTCGTCGTCCCGCTGGAGGAGTCCCTCAACGGTGTGGAGAACATGACCTACATGACCTCCAGCGCCACCAATGCCGGAGGTGCCTCCATAAGGATATTCTTCAAGCAGGGCACCGACCCCGACATGTCGGTGGTCAACGTGCAGAACCGCGTCGGCGAAGCACAGCGGCTGCTGCCCGCCGAAGTGGTCCAGAGCGGCGTCACCGTCAGGAAGATGCAGACAGGTACCCTGATGTTCGTCTCGCTGTACAGCCCGGACGATTCGTTCGCCGCCAACTTCCTGACCAACTACATGCAGATCAACCTCGAGCCGAGGCTGAGCAGGATCCCCGGAGTCGGGGAAGTGAACATCTTCGGAGCGAGGTATTCGATGAGGATCTGGCTGGATCCCGGAAAGATGGCCATGTACTCCCTGGTACCCGAGGACATCTCGGCGGTGCTGGCCGAGCAGAACATCGAAGCCGCGACCGGGAAGCTCGGGCTCGAGACCGACAACGTGTTCGTCTATACCCTCAAGTACCGCGGCCGCTACGAGAAGGAAGAGGACTTCGAGAACATGGTCGTCAAGTCCCTTCCGGACGGACGCCTGCTCCGCCTGGGGGACGTGGCCCGCATCGAACTCGGGGCCCAGCAGTACAACTTCTTCAACGAAGTGAACGGTCACCCTTCCTGCAACTGCATGATCGTACAGACTTCCGGCTCCAACGCCAACGAAGTCATCAAGGCCGTACAGAAAGAGTTCAAGGAATTCGAGAAGGATCTCCCGAAAGGGATGAAGCTGGTGACCGTCATGAGCATCAAGGACTTCCTCGACGCTTCGATAAAGGAGGTCGTCAAGACCCTTCTCATCGCGATCCTGCTCGTCATCCTGGTAGTCTACTTCTTCCTCCACGACCTGAAGGCTACCCTGATCCCTACGATTTCGATAATCGTCTCCCTGGTCGGAACCTTCGCCTTCATCTACGCGGCCGGATTCAGCCTGAACCTGCTGACACTGTTCGCCCTGGTCCTGGTGATCGGTACCGTCGTGGACGACTCCATCGTCGTCGTCGAGGCCGTACAGGCCAAGTTCGACGACGGGTACACCTCTCCTTACAGGGCAACGGTCGATGCGATGAAGGGGCTTACCTCGGCGATCGTAACCAACACCCTCGTGTTCATGGCCGTGTTCATCCCGGTCTGCTTCATGGGAGGGACCACCGGAATCTTCTACACCCAGTTCGGACTCACGATGGCGGCGGCCGTCGGGATCTCCTGCATCAATTCCCTCACGCTCAGTCCGGCACTCTGCGCCATAATGCTGAAGCCAAGGAGCAAGCCGGAAGACGGGAGGGACATGTCGTTCTCCGACCGGTTCCACTATTCATGGAACAGGGTGTTCGGGAGGTTCAAGGACGCATATTCATGGTTCGAACTGAAACTCTTCCACAGGAAGTGGATAAGCTGGGTACTGCTCGCGGCGGCTGTCGCCACACTCGGGACGCTGCTGGCCACGACGAGTACCAGCCTCGTGCCGCAGGAGGACCTCGGGAGCATCACGGTGAACGTCCAGGCCGCACCGGGGACGAACCTGGAAGAGACAAGCCGGATCACTTCCGAAGTGGAGGAGATCATCAAGGACATCCCCCAGGTCGAGCTTTACTCCCGGACCACCGGATCCGACGCCAGGAGGACCACCACCACAGCCGCAGCCTCTTTCAACCTCAGGCTGAAAAACTGGGATGAGAGGACGAAGAAGGAAGATTCGGAGAAGGCGGTCATGGCGGAGATCTACCGCAGGACCTCGCACATCTCGGCGGCCCAGATCAGGCTTTCCACCAGGCCCATGATCGCCGGTTACGGCTCGGGATCCGGCTTCGAACTGTACGTACAGGACAAGAAGGGCGGCACCATAGAAGACCTGCTGAAATACACCAGGAGCTTTATCGACGACCTCAACAAGAGGGAGGAGATCTCCAGGGCCTACACCAGCTTCGACACGAAATACCCTCAGTTCGTGGTGGATGTGGACGCCGTCCTGTGCAAGCGCAACGGAGTCTCACCGAAGTCCGTCCTGAGCGTCCTGGCAGGCTATGTCGGAGGGGTCTATGCCTCCAACATCAACCGGTTCACCAAGATCTACCGCGTCATGATCCAGGCTTCCCCTGAATTCAGGGCAAGTCCGGAGGCTTTCAACAACATCTACGTCAGGAGCACCACGGGAGAGATGTCCCCGGTAAGCCAGTACATCCACCTGACGAGGGTGTACGGTTCAGAGTCGCTGTCCCGGTTCAACCTCTTCCCTTCGATTGCGGTCTACGGAGAAAGCGGCAACGGACACAGTTCAGGCGAAGCGATCGATGCCATCAGGCAGACTTCCCGCACCTCACTTCCCGAAGGATACGGCTTCGAATTCGGCGGGATGTCCAGGGAGGAGGCCGAGAGCGGCAACACGACCATCATCGTGTTCGCGATCTGCCTGCTGTTCATCTTCCTCATCCTGTGCGCACTCTACGAGAGCGTGACCGTGCCTCTCGCCATCATCCTTTCCGTCCCGTTCGGACTCGCCGGCAGCTTCCTGTTCGCCAAGATGTGGGGCATCGACAACAACATCTACCTCCAGATAGGGCTGATCATGCTGATCGGCCTGCTGGCCAAGACGGCCGTCCTCCTGACTGAATATGCAACCCAGGCCCGCAGAAGCGGCATGAGCATCACTCAGGCCGGCATGTCGGCCGCCAAGGACAGGCTCCGCCCCATACTCATGACCTCGCTCACGATGATCATCGGACTGCTGCCCCTGGTCTTCGCTTCGGGCGCGGGCGCCAACGGGGACAGGGCGGTAGGCGTCGGCGCAGCCGGAGGAATGCTCGTCGGGACGATAGCCCTGCTGGTTTTCACCCCGGTCTTTTCCATAGTGTTCCTTTACCTGCACGAAAAGATGTTCCCCCACTGGAGAGAAAAGAAGGAGGATACAGAATGAAAGCATTGACGACTTTACTGACCGCTGCGGCGGTGCTGGCGCTCTCTTCCTGCGGGATTTACGGAAGGTACGAGCGCCCCGCCCTCGACCTGGAACTGGGAGACGAAACCCCCGTCCGGACCATGCCATGGCAGGAACGGTTCCAGGATCCTTTCCTGAAAGACCTTATCGACACTGCTCTCGCGAATTCGACAGACCTCGCCGTAGCGATGCTCAAGGTCGAAGAGGCCAGGGCCGACCTCTACCGCACCAGGATGGCTTTCCTCCCCTCCCTGGACGCCTCCGCCACCGGGGACATCGTGGAGCGGAGTGCAAGGGCGTCCCTGAACGCCTCCTGGCAGGCGGATATTTTCGGGAAGCTGCGCAACGCCAACCTTGCGGCCTTGTCGTCGCTGGAAGGACAGGCTGCATATTCACAGGCCGTACGTTGCGCGCTTATAGCTTCGGTCGCTTCTTCCTACTACAATCTCCTGGCTCTGGACAGCCAGCTTAGGATCAGCACGAGCACCCTTGAAAACTGGGACAAGACCATCTCCGTGCTGGAAGCCCTCAAGATGGCAGGGAAGACCAACGATGTCGCCATCCTCCAGGCGAAGGCAAGGAAGATGAACCTGGAATCCTCTTCGATGAGGCTGCGCAAGAACATCACGACGGCCGAGAACGCCCTCAGGGCCCTTGCCGGCAAGCCGGACCTTGAGATAAGGAGAGGAAGCATGGACGGATGCTCGTTCCCGGAAAGCATGGCTGAAGGAGTTCCCCTCGGAGCCCTCGCGGCACGCCCGGATGTAAGAAGGGCTGAAAGCGCCCTTGCCACGGCATTCTACAACACTGCCGCCGCAAAGGCCGCCTTCTATCCCGACATCACCCTGAGAGGGTCCTCCGAATGGCTTTCCGCCTCCGCTTCCGACCTGGCATGGTCCGCCATCGGTTCGCTCGCAGCCCCGCTGCTGAACAGGGGAATATTCAAAGCCGGACTTAAGGCAGCCCGGGCAAGGCAGGAAGAGGCACGGCTGCAGTTCAGGCAGACCCTCATAGAGGCCGGTACGGAAGTGAACGACGCGCTCGCGGAGTACTATTCCGCGCAAGAGAGGATAGAGACCGACTCCCTGCAGTGCCGGACCCTCTCCGACGCCGTCGAAAAGATCGAGCTGATGATGCATTATTCCACGACCAACTACCTGGAAGTGCTTACCGCCCAGCAGTCGCTCCTCGACTCCGAACTCACCCTGGTAAACGACAAGCTCGCCCTTGCCGATGCATGGGTCGCGCTCTACCAGGCTCTTGGAGGGGGATCTGGAGAATGACGGCCCGGACTCCGAGGCGGCAGGACAGCGTCCCGGCCGCAAACAAGACAAGACAAATTGGAAACAAACTGCACATAACCTTCTGAATATATGAGAGCAAGAATCTTCTTAGGAATGGCCGCTGCCATAGTGGCGGCCTGTACCGCACAGACGGAGGAAGTCCCACAGACCTTCCCTTTGGAGAACATCTCCATCTCGGACGGAGCCCCTCTGCATGAGCGCCTCTCCAGAAACAAGCACAGGCTGGAAGACACGATCTACCAGCCCGACATGGCGATAGCCGACAGCAAAGACTGGCTGGGGGATTATGTCGGACGCATCATCCTTGGTACCACCCTTTCCTCCCGCGCACTCCACGAAGAGCCCGCCTTCCTGCCGGAAATCCTCAGGAGGCTTCCGGGCAGCCTCAACGAAAAAGGCTACCTCGGTGACGATTTCTCCCCGGAGATCAACGAGCAGCAGCTCTCCGGCCATGGCTGGCTCCTCAGGGGCCTTTGCGAATACTACAAGTGGAAGGGGGACGAGAGCATGGTTCCGCTGATCAGGACCATCGTGGACAATCTCTTCCTCCCCGGCGCCGGCAAGTATGGATCCTATCCGATCGATCCCGCCCTCCACTCCAACGAGGGAGGCGAGGCCAGCGGAGCAATTAATTCATCCACTTCCGGATGGATCCTCTCCACCGACGTGGGATGCCTCTTCATCGGGATGGCCGGACTGGTGGACGCCTACGAAGTGCTTGGAGACAAGAAACTGCGCCCCGTGATCGAGGAGATGATGGAAAGGTTCCTGGATATAGACCTTGTCGGCATACAGATGCAGACACATGCCACCCTGTCCGCCCTCCGCGGAATGCTTAAGTACTATTCCCTGACCGGAGAGGAAAGATGGCTCAAGGCCGCCGCAGACCGTTGGGCAGTCTACGAGAACGAAGGCATGACCTGCACCTATGCCAACTACAACTGGTTCGGCCGCAAAGATTCATGGACGGAGCCCTGCGCGGTCGTGGACTCGTACATCGTAGCATTCGAACTGTGGAAGGCGACCATGGACCCGCACTACCGCGACATGGCGGAGCTGATCTACTACAACGCCCTTTCCAACGGACAACGTGACAACGGTGGTTTCGGATGCGACAACTGCCCGTCGCCTGAAGATCCCTTCCTGAAGGTAATCATCCCCGAAGCAACATGGTGCTGCACGATGCGCGGCGGGGAGGGTCTTCCCAGGGTCGCGGAATCCGCCTGGGCCAGGAAAGGATCCTCACTGTACGTACCTTTCTTCTTCTCCGGCATCCTTAATGCACCCGGACTTACAGTCAGGGAAAGGACCAGCTATCCGGACAGGTCGCTGGTGGTCTTCACTTTCGAGGACAACGCCGCCGGCGTGGACAGGATCCTTGTTCCCGAGCTTCCCTGGGCTGAAGGCTGGAAGGTGACGGTCAACGACACCGAGACCGAAACCGTGCAGGAGGACGGCTTCCTGGCCATCTGCAAGCCTTTCGCTTCCGGAGACGTGGTGAAGGTCTCCTTCGTTACCAAGAGGAAGATAGATGAGTGGAACGGCCGCAAGCGCTATTTCTTCGGTCCTTTGATGCAATGCATCGTGACCGGGAGCCAGGAAAGGGGCATCGCCGCTTTCAAGGCCGTAGGTCACATGATGGATCCCGCCGTACTCACGGAGGGCTATTCCCGAAGGGTCCTGTTCTAGCAGGGATGCACGCACGACAAAGAGGGCGACTGATAAGATATTATTGGTCGCCTTCTTTTGTTATGCTTGATAATTGAGGGCGGAAGGGAGATACCCTCCCGGAGGCGTGTCCACCCCCGGACACGGGCAGGGGCGAGGGGCCCGTTGGATACAAGTTCCCGCCTTGGCGGGGACGCGGGAGACAACGGGAGGGGCCGGAGTGGAGCGTAGCGGAACGAAGCCCTCCGGAAGGGTATCTCCCTTCCGCCTCTACCATAAACAAGAGGCCCACAACATAATAAAAGAGGATGACCCGTTGGAGGTCATCCTCTTTCAATTCTGTAGTGCCGTGGATTACTTCCTGGCCGGCTTTGCAGCTGCACCCTTCTTCTCGGCCTGGCGCTTGTTGTTGGCTATGGTAGCATCGTACATGACGGGCGTACCGATGAAGATGGAAGCGTAAGTACCGATGATGATACCAAGGATGAGGGCTACTGCAAGACCCCTGATCGACTCACCTCCGAAGATGGCGATGGCGAGCATCGTGACGAGGGTGGAGATGGACGTGTTGAGCGTACGGGTCAAGGTTGCATTCAAGGCAAGGTTGGTGTTGGTCTTGATGTCCACGTTCGGATGGTTGGTCCTGTACTCACGGATACGGTCGAAGATAACCACGTTGTCGTTGATTGCGTAACCGATGATGGTCAGGATAGCCGCTATGAACGTCTGGTCCACGTCAAGGTTGAACGGAAGGATTCCCGTGAACAGGGAGAAGAATCCGATGACGATTATGGCCGTATGGGCAAGCGAGACGACACCGCCGAGACCCCAGGTCCATCCCTTGAAACGGAAGGCGATGTAGGCGAATATGACCAGGAGGGACAGCAGGACCGCTATGATCGCGTTCCTCTTGATGTCGTTGGCGATGGTCGGTCCCACCTTGTCGGAGGAGATGATACCGTTCGGGTTATCGAGCGTCGACTTGAACTGGTCGAGGGTCATCTTCTGGTTGAAGAAAGGAATCATCGACTCGTAGAGCATGGATTCGATCTCGGCATCGACAGAGGAGGACTCGTCCTCGTTCTTGTACTGGGTCGTGATCTTCATCTGGCTCTCTCCACCGAACTGCTTGACCTCCACGGCACCTTCGAACTTGGCCTCAGCTGCGGCACGGACTTCCTCCGCGGTAACCGGCTTGTCGAAGCGGACCACATAGGTACGGCCACCCGTGAAGTCGACACCATAGGTGAAGCCCTTGGTGAAGATGGACACGATGGAGATGAGGATCAGGGCGCCGGAGACGATGTAGGAGACCTTGCGGGCGCCGATGAAGTCGAAGTGGGTGTTCTTGAGGAAGTTCTTGGTGAGCTTGTTCTCGAAGGTGATGTTCTTGCCCTTCTGGATACGGTCGTCGAAGATCATCCTCGTGATGAAGATGGAGGTGAGGACCGAAGTGATGATACCGATGATCAAGGTCGTGGCGAAGCCCTGGACGGGTCCGGAACCGAAGATGTAGAGGACGATACCGGTGAGGAGGGTCGTGACCTGGCCGTCGATGATGGCGGAATAGGCATTGGAATATCCGTCGGCGACAGCCTTGCTGAGACCCTTGCCGGCAGCAAGCTCTTCCTTGATCCTTTCATATATGATCACGTTGGCATCCACTGCCATACCCATGGTCAGGACAAGTCCCGCGATTCCTGGCAGCGTCAGCACGGCTCCGAACGAGACGAGGACGCCGAAGAGGAGAAGGACGTTGCACAGAAGGGCCACGTCGGCTGCAAGACCTGCACCCTGGTAGAAGAACACCATGTAGAGCAGGACGAGCAGGAAGGCGATGAGGAAGGAGATCAATCCAGCCCTGATCGACCTTGCACCAAGGGTCGGACCAACTACCTGCTCCTGGACGATGGTCGCAGGGGCGGGGAGGTGTCCCGACTTGAGGACGTTCACGAGGTCGTCTGCCTCGTCCACGGTGAAATGTCCGGTGATCGAGGAGTTTCCTCCGGTGATCGCATTCTGGACGTTGGGATAGGAGTACACCATGCCGTCGAGGACGATGGCTATCTGCTTCCCTACGTTGTCGCCTGTCATGTGGGCCCAGATGTTGGAACCCTCGGCGTTCATGGTCATGGAGACCGAAGGCTCGCCGTTGGACCTCTGGTCCATCACGGTGCGGGCGTCGGTGACGGCGTCGCCGGTCAGCTTGGCCTTACCGTCGGCGGGAGCCTTGATGGCGACGAGTTCGTAGATGTTGCCTCCGACAATCCTCTCGGAAGGATGTACCGTCCACATGGGACGGAAACCGGCAGGGAATATGGAAGCGATCTGGGGCATTGCCAGATACTTGTTGATCCTGGCGGTGTCGATGGCGCTGGCGAAGCCTATGCAGGCATCACCGGTGTACTGGGAAGGCTGGAGGATGGCGAAAAGAGGATTAGCCTTGCGGTAGGCATCGCTCTCCTCGGAAGAAACCTCCGTCTGGGCGATCTCCTCGCTGAGGATGTCGGCTGTGTCCGCGGGAGCCTCTGCAGGAGCGGCCTCAGTGGCCTCAGCCTCAGCAGGAGCCTCTCCGGCGGAGAGGATGTCGGCGAGCTTGGCGTTGGCCTCCTGGAGGAACACCGAGATCTCCTGGTTGGTGTAGGTCTCCCAGAATTCGAGGGATGCAGTTCCCTGGAGGAGCTTCCTGACACGCTCAGGCTCTTTCACGCCGGGAAGTTCCACGAGGATCCTTCCGGTGCTGCCTATCTTCTGGATGGAAGGCTGGGTGACACCGAAACGGTCGATACGGTTCCTCAGGACGTTGAACGAGTTGGAAACGGCGCTTTCAGCTTCGCTGCGGATCACGTTGATGACCTCGGCATCCGTGGTTTCGGGCTTGATCTTGTCCTTCATCTCGAAGGTTCCGAAGATTTCGGAAAGCCTCCTGCCGTTGCCGACCTCCTTCCAAGCCTGGGCGAAAAGGGTGATGTAGTCATCCCTCGACTTGACGCTCCTGGCCTTTGCGGTATCGAGAGCCGCCAAGAACTCAGGGGTGGCCTTGTTTCCGGCAAGTGCCTTGATCAGGTCCTGGAGCTGGACCTGCATCATGACGTTCATGCCGCCCTTGAGGTCCAGACCGAGGTTGATTTCCTTCTCCTTGCACTGCTTGTAGGTGCTCCAGAGGTACACGTTCTTGTCAGAGACCGAGTCGATGTAAACCCTGTTCTGCTCTTTCCTGATGGAATCGAGCACATAGGCCCTCTCTCCTTCAGGCACATCCGCAAAAGCGGGAGTTGCCTGGAACGCCTGGGCGGCATCCTCGGCGAACTTGTCCGCCTTCCTTTCCTGGATCGAGGTCACGGCCGTGTAGGACAGCACCCAGATGGATGCCAGCGCCAGCAGGATAGCGACCATTCTGATCCAACCTTTACTTTGCATAATTCAATAAAATTTTATCGTTTATAATCTTTATCGTCAAAAATAAGGGTACAAATTTAGCATTTTTTTCTTAGAAAGAAATTATCTGCCAAGTATTTCTTATTTTTGCAGATGCTTTGACCGCATGTGTACCAAATGAAAGCAAAGGTTTCATTCCGCATATCCATCATATTCACGGCCCTGCTACTGGGTGTCCCGGCACTGGGCCAGGAGTCTCCGCACCGGCTGTTCGCAAGGGCCGATTCCGCAAGGATGAACTATGACTTCCCAGCCGCAGCCGCATTGTGCAGCCAGGCGCTCGAATCGCTCGACACGGCGTCCAGGGCCCGCTTCGAGAGCCGCTCGCTGTACGCCAGCAACGGTCTCAGCATGATGGATTTCTGCAGTACTCCCACCGTGGTCGCAAAACAGGTGATGCCCCTTGAGGACTTCTTCCTGTTCTATCCCCTGCCGAACCACAGCTGGCGCGAGACGCCCAACCAGCTGGACACCCTCGGAGGAGGGAACCTGGCGAAGGCGACATACGTTCCCGACGGCGCAGGAACCATAGTATTCTCGTCAAAGGACAAGAACGGCGGCAGGAACATCTTCATCACATCGCTGCTCGATTCGGTCTGGACCGCCCCGGTGCCTGTCAACGCCCAGTATACGGACGATGCCGACGACATCTACCCCATGCTGTCCCCCGACGGAGAATCGGTGTTCTTTGCCTCCAAGGGCCTTTATGGCATGGGCGGCTACGACCTGTACGTAACCCGCCTGGACAAGGAGACCGGCTCCTGGAGCACTCCTGAGAACATGGGCTTCCCCTACTCCTCCCCCTACGACGACTTCCTCTTCATCAACACCCCTGACGGAAAGTATTCGATATTCGCATCCAACCGCGAATGCAGCGCCGACAGCGTGTGCATCTACGTCCTGGAATATGACGGGATGCCCGTGCGCAAGGCCATCGGCGACGTCGCCCAGCTGCGGGAACTCTGCAGGCTGGCCCCCTCCGGGGACAAAGCCCGCTTCGACAACGGCTCCGCCGTCAGCGTGGCCGGAGACGGGGACGACCAGACCGGGGAATACATGGCCAAGATGAAGGAGGTCAGGGCCTTGCGCGACTCAGTGTCGGCTTTCAACGCCTCCCTGGACGAACTCCGCGAACGCTACATGTCAGCCGAAGAATCCGGCAAGGAAAGGATAGCCGGCATCATCTCCGAAAAAGAAACCCGGCTGCCCGCGCTCGACGCCTCCCTCAACCGGGCTGTCAAGGAACTCCAGGCCATCGAGATGGACTTCCTTTCGAAAGGAATCGTCCTGGACACCCGGAAACTCCAGGCTGCCGCAGACAAGCAGGTGGTGGGAGCCGCCACAGCCTACACCTTCACGAAGAACAGCTTCGGGAAGCCGTTCAGGCTGAATATCCTCAAGCCGGAGCCCATGGATCTCCAGATTCCGGAACCGGGAGAGGAGGGGCTGATGGTCACGATCCGCCCGGCCAACGGAAAATCCCTTTCAAGCGGAGCCCTCGAGGCCATCAAGGATCTCCTGGAAGGGGACATCATACGCAGCAATGAAAACGGCCAGGTCACCTACATGGCCGGTCCCATCGAGACAAAGGAAGAAGCGGCGGAGCTGGTCGAGAAACTCCGCGAAGCAGGAGAGACTTTCATCTCATTCGAATGATAGACATCTCCACCAAGATCCACGACAGGTTCACCCTTGAGTTCAAGGTTGGCTTCGTGACGGGGAAGGGCAGGGAGCCTGACGACTTCTCCCTGGCCATGTGGCTGTTCGTGCCCGGAGGCCTTGACATCACCCCTTCCACATATTCCAAGGACATGTTCTACTCTGATGTCAAGTCGAACATCAGGCTCATCACCCCGGCATTCCCGCTCGGGGACCTCGCAGCCGGAGGTGTTCCCCTTGCCAAACTGAAGGAATCGGCCCGCGCAGTGCAGTCGGGAAACGGGAGCATGGAGGACTTCGAGTACGATGTCAAGATGTTCTGTGCTATCGTGAAAAGTTCCCTCCGCGAAGGACTTGCCGCGCTTGGCCCTTTCACCCCGGACAAGGTCGCCGGCTGGGAGAAGTACGTCGACGACGCGGAATCGGTCCTGGACTCCTTCCATTCCCTGCGGCCCGCCTCCGGCGGAAACGGAACGGATCCGGAGATGGAGAGGATCTTCCTCCGCGGCGACGAGTTCCTCGGCGACATCATGTCGAAGTACCTGATGGAGTTCATCAGGAGAGTGGAAGGCGGACTCGCCCCTGCCGTTTCGCAGAAGGCCGCCCTGCTTTACCGGAAGATCGGAAGGCACGACGTGGAGATGGGCTTCCCGGTGATCCGCGAAGACGATCCCGGGCACAACAGGACTTACACCCACCGCTTCTCCGCACTCAAGAAATACGTCGAAGAAGTGCTCTATCTCCGCGCCCCGAAGAAAAGGGACGGCGTGCTTCTGGAACAGTTATACCTCAGCATAGCGGCCGGACTGGCCATGCTGTTCGCCACCGTGGTTTCGTTCGCATTCCAGAAAAAGTTCGGTTCGCTCACGCTGCCGCTGTTCATAGCCCTGATAGTCAGCTATATGCTGAAGGACAGGATAAAGGAGCTGATGCGCTACTACCTTGCCCACCGCGTCGGCGGGAAGTTCTTCGACAACAAGGCAAGGATCATCCACAAGGACACGGAGTTCGGATGGCTCAAGGAGGGTTTCGACTTCGTACAGCCGGAAAAGGTCCCGCGGGACGTGGCCGGACTGCGGAACCGTTCGCACATGACCGACATAGAAACCAGCACCAACACGGAAAGGGTGCTCATGTACCGGAAATCAGTCCACCTCGACAGCGCGAAACTACTGGAGAATGCCGAATATTCCTTCAGCGGGATCAATGACATCTTCCGGCTCAACGTGACCAACTTCATCAAGAAAGCCGACAATCCCGTCGTCCTGATGAACACCATGGACGAGGAGGGCGCCCTGAAGACAGTCCCCTGCGACAGGGAGTACTACATCAACCTTGTCTTCAGGTACAGCTACGACGGCACCGTGGAACTCAAGCGATTCCGGATCGCCCTTTCGCGGGACGGCATCAGGGCTATCGAAGAGGTCGCCCGATAAGCGGACCTCACCAGTCCTTGAACGGATGGACCAGCAGGTTGGAGTTGCGGTAGCGGCGGTCCTGCGTAACCTCTTCCCCAAGCCAGGAGGGACGGTCGAAAACCTCGTCCTCCGAGCGAAGTTCGACTTCAGCGACCGTCAGTCCCGAATTGTCCCCAAGGAATTCGTCGACCTCGAAGGTGTGCCCGGCGAAAGGCACGAGGTGGCGCACCTTCTCCACCACGCCGCCGTCGCACAGGTCCATCAGCTGGACGGCGTCGCCGAGGGGGATCTCCTTCTCCCATTCGAAGCGGCTGACACCCGTGGCGTTCGACTTCCCTTTTATCGTTATGTAGCCTTTGTCCCCGCGGATCCTGATCCGGACCGTCTTGGGGCCGAGGGTGGCAATGTACCCCTGGACTATGTGGTCCGACTTTGTGACGGAATCCTTATAGTCGCCTTTGACAAGGAATTTCCTTTCTATCTCGAATGCCATGATTGTGGTTGTTTATGTGTCGTCAGAACTGGAAATAGATGAAACTCTGGAGGTCGGCTGTCACGAACTGGCAGATGACGAAGACCGCCGCCGCGACGGCAAGCACCATGACCGCAAGGGGCAGCCGTGAAAAAACTATCCTGTAGCGCCTTTTGAAGCGGTCGGGAAGCCAGTGGACGGCCATTCCCAGAGCGAAGACCAGGAGGATGCTCCTGTGCTGCCAGGCCATGGCCGGGACAAGCGACCAGTCCCAGTCGCCGCCGATCCTGTTCACCATGTTCTTGGCCGTCTCCCACGCGACCCTGTTGGCTTCGGCCGGGTCGAGGTTCGACCCCGAACGGAAGAACAGGCGGGTGAAGGTGATGAATATGAAAGTGGTAAGGACGGACCAGTAAAGGTGGAGCCTGCTGAAATCCCTGCGAAGGTGCATCGCATGGTAGAGCATCCGGATGAAGGCCCCTGCGAAGATGGAGAAGGTCCACCAGAAGAAGAGGTTGAATACAGGGGCGGGAAAGGCCGTCTTGAGCAGGAGGAAGGCCGTACAGACAAGACCTATGACGATGGTCCTTATGTAGGGGTTGCAACTTTTCCAGAACCGGAAGAAGAGGATTCCCAGCCCGTTGAGTCCGCCCCATATCATGAAGTTCCAGCTCGCTCCGTGCCAGAGTCCGCCGAGGAGCATCGTGTCCATCCTGTTGATGTCGGCGATGAGTTCCTTGCGCCAGTCTTTCTTGAACAGGATCAGCATGGCCAGCACAGCCGTCAGGACGACTACGCTTCCGAACACCCACCAGTCCCGGGCCAGGGCGGAAGCCAGGAAAGCTATGCCGATTATGATCGCATAGGTTCCGAAAGTGCCCTTGCGGTTACCTCCAAGAGGAATGTAAAGGTAGTCTTGAAGCCAGCGGGAAAGGGATATGTGCCACCTCTTCCAGAACTCTCCGGCGCTGCGTGCCTTGTAGGGAGAGTTGAAGTTCTTGGGAAGGTAGAAACCCATCAGCATGGCCACCCCTATCGCGATGTCCGTGTAGCCGGAAAAATCGGCATAAACCTGAAGGGAGTAGCAGAACAGGGCCGTAAGGTTCTCGAAACCGGTGTAGAGGAGCGGGTTCTCGAAGACCCTGTCGCAGAAATTCACGGCAAGGTAGTCGCTCAGGACAAGTTTCTTCGCGAGTCCGTTGATTATCCAGAAGATGGCAATGCCGAACTGGTGGCGGCTCAGGAAGAACGGCTTCCTTAGCTGCGGGATGAACTCCTTGGCGCGGACGATCGGCCCGGCGACCAGCTGGGGGAAGAAACTCAGGTAGAACCCGAAGTCCATGAAATTCCGGACCGGAGCTATTCCCCTGCCGTCAGGATTCTCCCCGGCGCCGCGGGACACGTCGACAATGTAGCTGATCGCCTGGAATATGAAGAACGATATCCCCACCGGAAGGAAGATCGAGTCCACGGTGAAGGCGGACGTGCCCGTTATCTTGTTGCCTGCGGCCGCGAACCAGTCCCTCACGACGAAGGATGTTCCGAAAAGGTTGTTGGCCACATCCGTGACGAAGTAGGCGTACTTGTAGTAGAACAGCAGGGAAAGGTCCACTACGATTCCGGCTACGAGGACCGCCTTCCTCCACCCCTTGCCGCGGATCCTGGGAATCAAGAGACCTGCAAGGTAGTTGAAGGCCACCACGAACAGCAGGAGGAGAAGGAAAAGACCGGAAGTCTTGTAGTAGAAGAACAGGCTCACAGCGAAAAGGCACGCATTGCGCAGCAGGATCTTGTTGCGGAACACGCAGAGCATGGCAAGCACCAGGGCGAAGAAAGCCCAGAAATAGAACTGGGTGAACAGCAGAGGGTGCGCCTGGTCGAAAGAGAACAGGTTCCCGAGAAAATCCCTTGCAACTTCCACCATGCCCATCACCTTCCCTCCTTATACTCTGAAAATGCATCCACAAGGGCGTTGTAGAGCAGGTCCCCGACAAGGATGTAACCCTTCTCCGTGAAATGGACCTTGTCTTTCTTGGCCAGGCCTTCCTTTTCCCATGCCCTCATGGATCCCTCTCCGCCCATTATGTCGAAAAGGTCGAACACTCCGGCATTGCATTCCTTGCCGAGCTCCATGAACACCTTCTCGGCGACTGCCCCGTTGGGGTTGACCGCATACCCTTTGCGGACGCGGCGGAAACTGTCGTTGTTGGTGATGAAAAGAAGGGCGCAGTCGGGGTTTACGGACAGTATCCTGGCCACCAGCTCCCGGTACCTTCTCTTGAATGTCTCCGGAGAGAAGTTTGCGGCGGCAGCGTCGTTGATCCCTATCCCGAAAACCACGAGGTCGGGATTGACAAGCCGCAGGTCCCTGACGAAGTCCTCGCATTTCGCATAAGACGGAAGGGCGGCCCCGTTCACTCCCACTCCCGTCACGGACACCCCGGGACCGGGATTGTCCAGCAGGATCCCTGTCAGGGTGAACTCCCCGTCGCGTCCGCCGAGGGCGACCCTCACCGAGTCGGAAGGATTCCTCAGGATGAAGGTCATGCAGGAATCCCCGGCCGCCTTCACGGGCAGGATCGTGTCTCCCGGTGCCGCGACCACCACCGGGCACAGACCGCCTCCGTCCGAATATCCGATGACGGTCACCCTGTCGAACCGGTAAGTCCCGTCCCCCGCCAGGGGATGCCTGGGAACCGTGGAGACGGTCACCGACGAGGCCGGGTCTCCGGTCGTAATCGCCATTCCGTTGAGGCCCAGGCGTTTCTCCGGATTGGACTGGGTGTTCTTCGACACCCTCCACTCACCCTCGAAGCGAGTCGTGTAGCCGGTCGGGTTGTTGGTCCTGGCCGCCGAGAAGGGGAAAACCATCCCGAAACCTCCGTCGGGAGCAGGGCAAAGCCCCACGAGGTCGTTGCGCAACTCCCGTGTCATCGTACCCCCCTGCACATGGGAACCTCCGATGTGCATTATCCGGACGTTTCCCTTTCCGGCCGTCATCAAGGTGTCCAGTTTGGAGAAGAACACTCCGAACGAAGGACTGTCTCCCTGGAAAATGATCCGGCTCTTTTCCAGAGGGGCGAAGGGGCAGTCAGGAAGGACCTTCTTCGCCGGCTGCGCGGCCATCTGGAAACAAGCGGCCATGAGCACTGTAAGCAAGCAGACCTTACGCATCGGGAACCTCCTCTTCTATCTGTCCGTCCACGGAAACCTGCCCGTCCCCGGAAGCCGGTCCGTCCGAGGAAACCTGTCCGTCCGGGGAAACCTGCCCGTCCACGGAGACCTGTCCGGTCCCGGAGACCTGCCTGCGGAGGCAATAGTAGTCATACAAGCTGGTGATTGCCTTTGCCAGGGACTCTCCGATCTCGTCCGCGCCCCTGGAGGTGAAATGGATGTAGTCGGGCCCGCCGAGAGGAGGGTTGTGGCTGACCCAGCCACGCATGGAGCCGGCTCCTCCCATGACCCTGAAAGTGTCCCAATAGGCTACCCCGTTCCTGAGGCACCTTGTCCTCAGCGAATCGTTGAGCTGTTCCAGCCTGGGCCAGGTCACCAGCCGCCCGTTCACGCTCTTGCACATGTCTGCGGGTCCCACGAACAGGATCCTGGCCCACGGAGCCACCTTCTTGAAATAATCCATCTGGGCCTGCATCCTGTCGACATATTTCGTGATGGCCTGGGTGGAACCTATCCCGGGCATCGCATTGCCCCCGTACTGGAGGATGACCAGGCCGGTGCCGGCCAGACGCATATTCTCCGCCATGAGGGTCGAGTCTATCCTAGTGAATATGTCTCCCGCACAGCCCCGGATGGCCTGGTTGTCCACGGTAATCCCGCCCGGGCCGTCAAGCATGATCCCGTAGACCTCCGCCGACCCTTTGAAGGTGAGCGTACCCCTTTCGACATTCCCGGGAAGTGTCCAGGTCACCAGCGATGTGCCGGAAACGGCGGAATCGAGCACCTCCGTACGCTCGAGCGTGTCACATCTCAGGGTGAGGGTGAAAGCAGGAGAACTTGAACCGAACAGCACCGAGACCCTCGAGATCTCCTTCGCACGCTCCTTTGCCAGGGCATGGTCGCTTTTCCTGAAGGTGAAGGTCCCTCCACCCCTGACTTTTACGAACTGGGTCATGATTCCGTAATGGTGACGGGAATCGTAGCTGGCAAGCGTGTCCGCCACGCAGGAATATCTCCCTATGGACCCGCCTGCGCCCTGGCGCACCGAGACCGAAGCTATGTGCTGGATCATCGGCACCATCCCCGGCCCGGAACCTCCGAACCGTTCCTGCAGCTTCTGGCGCAAGGTCCCGGAAATCCTGTCCATCTCCAGCTGGGAATCTCCGTAATGCATGATCCTCACCACCCGGCCTGAGTCCGAAGGACTTTCAAGCGCGGCAAACAGCGAATCCAGGAAAGAAGGATCGTCTCCCGGAAGGACTATGCTGCCGACATTGCTCCGAAGGTATTCAAGGAAAGTGTCGAGCGAGTCCTTCATCCTTTCGAGCCTCGCCTCGTCCTCGTGCATTGCGACAAGGACCGAATCCACATCCACGGCCTCTCCTCCTTCCCGAAGGTCTCCGAGGCGGGACTCGTAGCAGGGGAACCTCAACGTGAGACCGCCCACCTTCACGCCTTCCGCCGGAAAGAAATACCACAGGACGAAAAGGACTGCAAAGACAGACAGGAAAAACAGGAGTATCTTGCCCGGTTTCATCAGCCTGGTGCCTACTTGTTTCGCTTCACTGAATTGAGGAGGTCCACTTTCCCCTCGTCGTACAACTTGACGACCAGTTCACCGAAAAGGGTGTTGGCCCAGGCGAACCAGCTTCTGGTGAAGTCCGAAGGATCATCCTTGTTGAAGGATTCATGCATGAACCCTGTTCCTGCATCGGTGTTCACAAGGACGTCCAGGCAACGGAGTATCTCTCCGTCGTCCGTGGAAGTGAAGGCCTTCATCATGATGCTCATCGGCCAGACCATGTCGAAACCGATGTGGGGCCCTCCGATCCCTTCGGCTGCCTTTCCCTTGAAGAACCACGGGTTGTCCTCGCTCCAGACGAAGCGCCTGGTGTTCTGGTAAACCGGGTCGTCGACCGGCACGTCCGCAATGTAGGGAAGCGAGAGGAGGCTCGGGACATTGGCATCGTCCATGAGGAGAGCGTTGCCGAAGCCGTCCACCTCGAAAGCATAGATCTTCCCGTACTTGGGATGGTCCACCACCGCATGTTCACGGATGGCAGCCTCCACCTCGTCTGCAAGCCCGGTGCACTCGGCCGCTGTCTTCTCATCCTTGTTAACGGCCGAAAGTATCTCGGCAGCCTTCCTGAGGCAACTCACCGCGAAAAAGTTGTCCGGGATGAGGAATTCGAAAGTGGTGGCGTCGTCGGATGGACGGAAGGAAGAAGCGATGAGCCCGCACGGCTTGACGGGGTTGCCCCATCCACCGTTGCCCTTGGTGTCGGTGGCCCGCTCCGTCTTCCTTTCGAAGCGGTAGGATCCCCGGCCGTCCTTCCGCTGCTGGTCCTTGAACGTGTCCAGGGCGCACCTGATGGCCTTGAGCCACTTCGGTCCGAATATGCTTTCGTCTCCGGTCGCCTTCCAGTAGCCATAGGCGAGCCTGATGGGATAGCAGTCGGAGTCGATTTCCCACTTGCGTTCGAACACCTCCGGCTTCATCGGCGTCCGGTCTTCATGCCATCCTTCGCCAGTCGGTCCGTCGTTGAAGGCGTTGGCGAAAGGGTCCGTCGCCATTAGGTCGAACTGGCAGTTGATGACTCCGGCCACAAGATGCCTCAGGGACTCGTCGGAGGCACAGAGCCCCACATATGGCCAGACCTGGGCCCCAGAATCCCTGAGCCACATGGCATGGATGTCTCCGGTGTAGACGAATGTCCGGTCCGAACCATCTTCATCCTTCCCGTAATGGACGGTCGTGTCCAGGGTGTTCGGATAGCAGTTCGAGAACATCCATTTGAGGTAAGGGTCCGTCAGGACGGAGTCCACCCTGGCGATCTTGTCCTCCACGGCCCTGGAGACGAAAAGCCTCCCGTCGGGCTGCGGCCTCTGCGAAGGAGGTATCTTGGCGTCTGTCTGGCATGCAAGGATCCCGGCAAGGATGAGGACGAAAAGTTCTGGTCTGAGGATTCTGGGCTTCATGTTCTGCTTTGATAAAAGTTTTGCAAGTTACGAAATTCCTTTGTCAAATCGAATTGTTATATTTGTGCCTGGTACTCAATCACTGATCATCATGAAAGGTTTCCCCAACAGGATGAACGCATTGGCGGCGCTGCTGCCCTCCGTCATCTTCGCTTTCCTGGCACTGTCGTCCTGCGACGTCAACCACTTCATCACGGACCCCTCCTACCGGAAGACTGTAGAGACCGACCTGAAGGACAGGCTGGCGAAAGCCGATTCCCTCAAGAACTTCTTCATGGTCGATCCAAAAGGCAGGGAACTCGTCGGAGTAGACGTCCCGGCAGAGGAAAGTCTCCTGACAGCCAAGGAGTTCGAGGCTTTGGAGTTCCTCTATGCGTACATGCCTCTTGCAGACATGACCGACTATCCTACGGAATTCTACCTGAAGAACGTCCGCTCGTCCTTCAAGGCCCAGGAAGAAATGGGCTGGGAAGTTCCTGAAAGGCTCTTCAGGCATTTCGTGCTTCCCCTGCGGGTGAACAATGAAAACCTCGATTCCTCGCGCGTCGTCTTCTACAGGGAGATCAAGCCAAGGCTTGAAGGCCTGACCATGAAGGAAGCCGTGCTCGAGGTCAACCACTGGTGCCATGAAAAGCTGACCTACCAGCCTTCGGATGCCAGGACCCTGTCTCCCCTGGCCTGCATCAAGAGCTCCCTCGGCCGATGCGGCGAAGAAGCCACCTTCTGCGTAGCCGCCCTGCGGGCCGTAGGAATCCCTGCAAGGCAGGTTTACACCCCGCGCTGGGCGCATTCGGACGACAATCACGCATGGGTGGAAGCCTGGGCCGACGGACAGTGGTATTTCATGGGCGCATGCGAACCCGAACCCGTTCTCAACCTGGGATGGTTCAATGCTCCCGCAAGCCGCGGACTGCTGATGCACACCCGGGCCTTCGGGCGGTACGACGGACCGGAAGAGAAAGTCATGGAAGGTCCGAATTTCACGGAGATCAACCTCATCGGCAACTATGCCGAAACCGCAAGGGTCGACTTCCTGGTCACTGACACGGACGGCAACCCTGTGGACAGCGCGCTGGTCGACTTCAGGATCTACAATTACGCTGAATTCTACCCGGCGCTTTCAAAGTACACCGACAGGGAAGGCAGGACCTTCCTCACAGCTGGGAAGGGAGACATGCTGGCATGGGCCTCGAAGGACGGCAGGTGCGGATGGTCCAAAGTGTCTTTCGGCACGGACAGCGAGGTCCGTGTCGTCCTTTCCGACAGCCTTTCCACGGCTCCCCAGGACCTTATGATAGTCCCCCCGCCGGAGAAAGTGAACCTCCCCGAAGTAACCGACGAACAGCGTCAGGAAAACGCCCGGAGGACCGCCGGGGAAGATGCCGTCCGCAAGGCCTACATGGCAACCTTCGCCCAGAGGGACGGAACCCTGGAAGGCGACCTGGCCGCGATGGCGGCAGGGAACAGGAGCGTGATCGAACAATTCCTCAGGGACCATCCGGACAAACGGGCTACCGACCTCCTGCTTTCACTGAGCCGCAAGGACTTGAAAGACGTGACAAGGGAAATCCTGGACGACAGCTATCTCGACAGCACGGCCATCCTTTGCCCGAGGGTTGAGAACGAGTTCCTCAGCCCCTACAAGTCCTTCTTCAACGAGAACCTTTCCCGGGAGCAGAAAGAGGCCCTGTCCGATCCTTCCCGCCTCGTCTCGTGGGTCAGGGACAACATCAAGCTGGACCGCGACCTGAAGGCTTGGAAGATCCCCATGTCTCCCGCCGGCGTCTGGAAGGCCGGCTACGCGGACGTCCGGTCCCGCAACATATTCTTCGTCGCCCTTGCCCGTACCCTGGGAATCGATGCCCGCAAGGATCCGGTCACCGGGAAGATCCAGTACAGGACCGACGGCGAGTGGCAGGATGTGGATTTCGAATCCGGCGTGCAGGAGAATGCTCCCAAGGGACGCCTTGTACTCACTTACAGGCAGGCTTCCTTCCTCAAGAACCCCGGCTACTACACCAACTTCACAATCAGCAAGATCGAGGACGGCAGGACCAGGCTCCTTACCTTCGATGAAGGACAGGTCGACATGGGAGGCGGCGTCAGCTGGGAAAACGTGTTCAAGGACGGGACGGCGCTCGATGCCGGGGAATATGTCCTCGTGAGCGGGAACCGCCTTTCCGACGGAAGCGTTCCGGTGCGGATGCAGTTCTTCTCGGTGGAGGAGGGTCAGACCACCACCCTCGAACTCGTGGTCAGGATCCCGGAAGGGAAGCTTCCGGTAATCGGGGAGTTCGATTCCGAAACCAGGTACAGGAAGGCTCCCGGCGAGGAACCGGTGTCCGTGCTTTCCACCACCGGCAGAGGTGTGTACGTCATCGGTTTCCTCACACCGCGTCACGAACCTTCCGTCCATGCGCTCAACGACCTGGCGGCCGCGAAGGAAGATCTCGAGAAATGGGGCAGGACCATCCTGCTGCTCACCACCGAGGACGGCTACGACTGGATGAAGGAATATTCAGACCGGCTGCCTTCCAACGTCAGGTTCGGGATTACCCCGGACGGAGCGACCAAGGGAAGGCAGACCCCGTATTTCCTGGTCGCAGACACGTTCAACAGGGTTTTCCTTTCCTCGGAAGGCTACACCATAGGCCTCGGAGACCAGATAGCCGGAGCAGTCGCCAAGCTTTGACGGCCCGGCCTAGATTTCTTCTTCTTCCTTGCGGCTCACGATCAGTTTCTTGACGGGGTCGCAGGTGAGTCCGACACCCAGCTTCTTGAAAGATTTCCGGTCTACCTCGCTCAGCATCACAGTCGAGTGGACCTGGGAGCCGGCCAGTTTCGGAAGCTGCTCCAGGGCAAGCTTGCAGTTCTCGTCCAAAAGGCTCATCATGGAGATGGCGACCAGGACCTCGTCAGTGTGCAGGCGGGGATTCTTGCCATGCAGGTAAGTGACTTTCGTCTTCTGGATGGGCTCTATCATCGTCTGGGGAATGAGCTTGACGTTGTGGGCGATTCCGGCCAGATGCTTGAGAGCATTCAGCAGAAGGGCGGCGCTGGGTCCCAGCAGCGGGCTGGTTTCGGCCGTCAGGAGGGTTCCGTCCTCGAGTTCTATGGCCGCCGTGGCGGTAGGCACCTCCGAGCGCTCCATCCTCTCCCTTGCGGCGACCGTGGAACGGCGGTAGTCGGTGGTTATGCCTGCCTTTTTCATCAGCAGTTTCAGCTTGCCCACTTCGTTCTCGGTGGCCTTGCCGTCCGCGAAATTGCAGATCGCGGTATAGTAGCGGCGGATGATCTCCTGGAGGGAGGCTTCGCGGCAGACCGGGTCGTCGCTTATGCAGAATCCGGCCATGTTCACGCCCATGTCCGTCGGGGACTTATAGGGCGACTCGCCGTAGATATCCTCGAAAAGGGCGTTCATCACCGGGAATATCTCCACGTCCCGGTTGTAGTTGACGGCCGTCTTCCCATAGGCCTCCAGGTGGAACGGATCGATCATGTTGACGTCCTCCAGGTCGGCCGTGGCTGCCTCATAGGCAAGGTTCACGGGATGGGTCAGGGGCAGGCTCCAGATGGGGAAAGTCTCGAACTTGGCGTATCCGGCCTTGATCCCGCGCTTGTTCTCCTGGTAGAGCTGGCTCAGGCAGACGGCCATCTTGCCGCTCCCGGGGCCGGGAGCCGTAACCACGACGAGCGGGCGGGAGGTCTCGACATAGTCGTTCTTCCCGAATCCTTCGTCCGAATCGATGAGGGCGACATTGTGGGGGTATCCCTCTATGGTGTGATGGTAATAGACCTTTATGCCCATGCCTTCCAGGCGCTTGCGGTAGGCTTCCGCACTTGACTGGCCGTTGAAGTGCGTGATCACCACGCTGTTGACGCTGAGGCCACGGTCCATGAACTCGTCACGGAGGCGGAGTACATCCACGTCGTAGGTTATGCCCAGGTCGCTGCGCACTTTGTTCTTCTCGATGTCAACCGCACTGATGACTATGACGATTTCCGCATCGTCTTTCATCTGCATCAACATTTTCAACTTGCTGTCAGGCTCGAAGCCGGGGAGGACGCGGCTTGCGTGATAGTCGTCGAAAAGCTTGCCGCCGAATTCCAGGTAAAGTTTGTCGCCGAAGGTGGCGATCCGTTGCTTGATGTGCTCTGACTGGATCTTCAGATACTTCTCGTTGTCAAATCCGTATTTCATCGTGCAATGTCTTGAATACGGGTTACAAAGATAACGAAAAAGTCGTTACCTCCCTTCATCGGCCGGGCATTTTCGCAATAGTCTTTTCCGTCGCCTGTCACTTTTTCAGTTCGACGGCACACCACCCCATAGGCGGGATCTCCGGGAGGCGGAACCCTCCCGGTTCCGCGGAAACCTCCGTGCGCAGGGACCTCGCCGGAACCCACCCTTCAGGGACTTCCAGGTCCTGTTCCGGGGCGGCTTTGTCAGACGGGTTGCACACAAGGACCGACAGCCTGCCGCCGTCGGAGGAGCGAGCCGCAAGCATATACAGGCCGTCTGTCCCAGAAATGGCGGCGTCAAGGGACTCCCCTCCGGCCATACGGCGGTACAGTTCCTTCAACTGCGCGGCCCGGTGGCCGCCACCCCAATTCCTGGGCTGCCGGAACAACTGGTCGTAGCCGTCCCAGCCATAGATTGCGAACAGCCCGTCCCTGGTCCTGCAAAGCAGGCAGGAAGGGACCACCTCCCCGCCTGAAACGAAGGAACTTATCACCTCCGCTTCCGCATCCTCGCGCGGGACCAGGCCGAAGAAGGTCCCCCCAGCGGCTCCGAACGCCACGGTGTCGGTACCGAATATCTCATATTCAGGCATTTGCAAGGGTACGGCCCTTTCCAGTCCCACGTCCATTCCTTTCGAAATGAGCGCCAGCGCGGCCGGGACGTCGAGGACAAGGCCGTGACCGGCCGCTCCGGGAGGCAGGAGGCGGGCCTGGTCGCCGAATACGATGCCGGGGAAGCCCTTGCCTTCGAAACAGGCGGGTATCGAGTTCGCCCCGAGGAAGACTGCGGCGGCTGAATGTGAGGCGCGGACCATCATCTGGTAGTTCCCGGGATATTCATCGGGAAGGGTGGTCTCGCGGATCAGGTGTTCAGCATTCCACACGCGGAAGCCGCAAGGAGACGTACCGGCGAACATATCCAGAAGCACCGGGTCGTCGTCCTTGTCCGAGAGATGGGCCTCCACATAGGCACGGTCGGGGTCCTGGGGCGTGTAGCAGCACATATACTTGTGGCGGTTGACGCCTCCGCCGGCCATCATCACCTTGTCGTAGATCTCGCACCACTCTTCCGGGACGATGTCCGACTTCCTCGGATAGGGGTCGTTCTCGTCGAACAGGACGACTCCGCGTCCTCGGAACCACCCCGTCTGCATCCTCACGAAATCCAGGACGTCCCCAAGGGTCTCGCCTGGGAACCTCGGTGCCACCACCGGCCAGTACGTAGCCCCGCTCAGCCTCAGGAACGGAGTGTGCCCCTTGCCTGCAAGAAGCCGTGCAATTTCCTCCATATCAACTCCTTCCGCGTCGAAATGGGTGTAGCTTGAACAGATCGACATAACGATTCCAGGATCCACCTCGTCCACCGCTTCGCGCAGCCCCCTGCAGAAATCCTCCATACTTCCGCCCAATATGTCCATATAGGCGGTCCTCTCAGCGGACGGGTCCCCCGTAAAGAGGTCCCGCACCTGCTCCCTGGTGAAATCCCTGCCTGTCGCCTCCTTCAGGAGGGCGAGATGGCCCTCGCACACGCAGGCGAAGCCCGGACGCACGCCCTGGACCAGGTCGTCGTCAATCAGGATGAACCTGGCCCCCGCCCTGGCGAAATCCCTGACGTTGTCCTTCATCAGTTCCAGGAACCCTTTGTCCGTGGCGCAGACTGCATTCCCCGTATTTCCCTCGAAGCTGGTCAGATACCTTATGCCGGGAACAAGGGTGTCCAGCTGCGGACGGGGATAGCCGTACCCGAGGGTATTGGTCCAGACTCCGACCTCGTAACCCTCACCTTCGAAGAGGCGGATGGCGCGTCCGAGCCTGGCCATAAGGCTGTCCCTTTCGGCACCTGAGCAGAATACGTCTTCAAGGGAAACCAGCACGACCGACACTCCCGAGTTGCGGAGGTCGTCAAGATAAGTCTGCCTGGTGCTGTCGTCGAGGTAGCCCAGTGGCACCTGGGTGACAATGACCGGCTCTTTCAGATCCGTCCTTCCGGGAGTTCCCGTGCAGGAGACAAGTATTGCGGACAGCGCGGCGGACAGCAGGAATGAATATGGTTTCATAGCAGGAAGGGTTATGTTCTTCAATACCACGCCGGACGGTTTTCGGCGTTGGCGACTGACAGGCCCACGCCGAACATCATATTGATGTGCGCGATGGTTCCGTCCAACACCCAGTCTTCCCGGTATTCGTCGCTTGGCTTGTGGTACCAGAGCGAGCGGGGATATTTGTTGGGATGGCTTGGATCGACCAGGTCAGTGCCATATTCAATGACTACCGCGGGAACACCCTTCTTCACGAAATTGAAATGATCGCTGCGGAAGAACCATCCGTCGGAATTGTCATTGTTGAAGACCACGTAGCGGCCCTGGGCACCGGCGCAGGCGGTGATATGACGGTCCAGTTCACACTTCCCTCCCCCAAGCACCACCACATCTCGGGTCAACGGCTCCGGTGCGATGCAGTCGAAATTGATGCAGGCAGCGGTTTTCTCCATCGGAAACACCGGATGGCCGCAGTAATATTCAGAACCGAAAAGACCACTCTCCTCCAGGGTCGGAATCAGGAAGAACATCGACCTGCGGGGACGCTCTGGGAGTTCTGAATATTTCTTGGCAAGGAGCAGCACGGCGGCCATCCCGGAGCCGTTGTCCGCCGCACCGTTGTAGATGGAATCCCCCTTCTCGTCAGGGATGGAATATCCGAAATGGTCCCAATGTGCGCTGAATACCACCGCTTCGTCCTGTTTGTCGGTGCCCGGAAGCAGGCCGGCCACGTTGCAGCTCTCGTTGACCTCATATTCCACATCCATCGACATATCTGACTTCACTTTGAGTGGAAATGCCTTGAAGCCAGGTCGTTTCGCCGAGGCAACGGCTGCATCGAAATCCATCCCAGCGGCCTTGAACAACTTCCGGCATCCATCCTCGTGAAGCCACCCCTTCATAGCCAGGGTTCCTGCGTTGCGCGTAGCCTCGTCATACAGGGCCAGGTTCGGACCGGTATGGTTTGCAGCCACATTCCAGCCATAACTTGCCGCGGCGGTGTTGTGGAGCACGAGACAACCGGCAGCTCCAAGGCGCTCGGCCTGCTCGAACTTGTAGGTCCAGCGGCCGTAATAGGTCATATTCCTGCCCTGGAACAAGCCGGCATCATAGAAACCCGGATCGTTGACCATTGCGATGATGACCTTGTCCTTGACATCCACCCCCTCGAAATCATTCCAGCCGAACTCCGGAGCATCTATCCCGAAACCGCAGAACACGAAATCGGCAGCCTTGAGCTCCACCTTGTCCGTCGCCCTTGCGGTCCAGACCACCAAGTCGTCGGGAGAGACAAGGTCCACCCTCTTCCAGCCTTTCACACGGAACTTGCCGCCAGCCGGCTTGCAGACGGCTGAAATGGTCTTCACTTGCTGGAACCAGCTGTCGCCGAATCCCGGCTGCAGACCCAGTGCCTCCATCTCTGCGGCGAGATAGTTTATGGTCCTGGCTTCGTACGGCGTCATCGGAAGACGCCCCCCGAAATCATCGGAACCCAGCGTGCCGATCCATTTGCGCAGAAGGGCCTCGTCATCGGGTGCGGTGCGCTGCGGAGCCACCTGGGCGGCTGAAGGAAGCGAATACAAAACTGCCAGGACGGACACAAAGAGCAGGGACCTTTTCATATCATTGACTGTTGAAGTATCGGTAAATTTAACAATATTCAGGGTTGTAGATTATGTAATGGTAATACTCATTAATCCTGCGGGTTTGTGAGAATCTTACGCTTAATAAGAGCCTCTTTGATCTCTTTTCGTGCCACACTGTCACCTAGATGTATGGGCTGAAAGCAAGAGGATAAAAATGAAAACCCGTATTTAGTAAATTTCAGCGGCTCAGCAAAGAACACACAAGTGTAAAAAGATGAAGGATCCAATTCTTGAATAGTAATCACGATAACTCCTGATGAATCTTCTCCTACCTCAGTAGGAAGAAGTTGTGCAACCAGCGTTCTTTCCACACTTCCATAGAACCTTCCAAAAAAATTTTGTGGACGGATTTTATAAGGTGAAAAAATGAATGATTGTATATTGGTGGTACCCATTATGGCTTCTTTGGGAACAATAAGGCAATTATTTGACCCTGTAAGGTTTAGTTCTCCGGAAAAACGTGTACGGTATCCTAATGAATCAAAAAAATTGTATTCGACTCGCAGAGGTTCAGCATAGTTCGGTATATCAAGGATAATTGCCACGCTATCTCTATGGAATTCATCAGAGAAGGAAATGGAACGACCACTTTTTTTGGCAATGGATGAATTCTTCTCATATGAAACATTGTAATACAGAGAACCCGATCCCGGCCAATCAATGGGATCCATTTCATCCTTGTTATATTCCTTATTCATCTTGTAATGTATCGGCCAATTCAAGGGTGAATAGGTATATACCAGATATGCGTTTCGGGATTTTCCGGGAGCTTTAACCATTTTACAAACCGTGGGCAGTTCGGGATGCACAGGATCAAAACCGTTACTATAAAGCAAAGTGTCTCCTAAAATACAAATTGTTTCTGAGGTGCCCTCTGTAACGTATATCCCATCTTTTTTATAGGATTGAAACAAGTTCAAGAACTGTAGTAAGATTAAGATATAACAGTATAGTTTCATAATAATGGTCCTTGTTTATTATTAATTTAAGTTTCGCAAGTAGCTAAAAAAACGAAAAATGCTAAGGTTGATTTCTTTGAGAAATGTTGCATATCTCATTGATTATCACTATATTAGTGTCGCCAAACAAACAAATATAGCACCCCTTAGCATGAACAAAGATAGGCATATAATCTCGGAA
>Ga0256407_10001891_pt1 | contig 41899 bp, 36 predicted proteins | sample RumenRJG_04DNA_FD_193489 | JGI IMG/M metagenome (GOLD analysis project Ga0256407, IMG submission 193489) | Bovine rumen microbial communities from Lethbridge, Alberta, Canada - RJG_04 | ecosystem: Host-associated > Mammals > Digestive system > Stomach > Rumen | place: Canada: Alberta... | reverse complement strand
GATCGCATCAGTCACGGATATCACGCGGGTGTAGAAGAGATTCTCCCCTTCCCTCTTGAACTGGGAATGAGCCTGCTCCTCGACCACGATCAGCAGGTCGCCGTTCATTCCGCCGCGGGGTGCCGCATGGCCTTCGCCGCGCACCGTTATCTGCATGCCGTTCTCGACTCCCGCCGGGATGTGCACGCGTATCGTTTCCTTCTTGCGCTCCAGGCCCGAACCTCCACAGCGGCGGCAGGGATTGGATACGATCTTTCCTTCGCCGTTGCACTGGGGGCAGGTGGAATAGGTGACGGTGCGGCCGAAGAAGGAATTGACAGTCTGTCCTACCTGTCCGCTGCCTTTGCAGGTAGGGCAGGTCTTGATGTCGGATTCGTTCCTGGTACCGCGTCCGCCGCAGTCCGGGCAGGGACGGTTGCGTTCGATGGTGACTTCCTTGTCGCATCCGTTCTGGATTTCCTCGAGGGTGAGTTTCACGCGGGTGCGGATGTCACGGCCGCGCATGGTCCGCGAACCCTGACGCTGGGAGCCGCCTCCGAAACCGAAATTCCCGAAGTCGAACCCGTCTCCGCCAAAGCTGAAACGCCCTCCGAAGAGATTCTCCAGAATGTCGTTGAGATTGCCGAAACCCTGGCTGAAGTCGGGGCCGGCCGCGCCGTCGACTCCGGCGAAGCCGAACTGGTCGTACTTGGCACGTTTCTGAGGGTCGGAAAGCACGGAGTAGGCTTCGGACGCTTCCTTGAACTTCTCTTCCGCCGTTTTCTTTTCGGCATCGGTCCCGCTCACCCAGCGGTCCGGATGCCACTTGAGGGCAGCCTTGCGGTAAGCCTGCTTGATATCGTCTTCGCTTGCACCCTTCTGGATGCCCAGCACTTCATAGTAATCTCTTTTCTCTGCCATAGCTTATGCTCCTACGACCACCTTGGCATAACGAAGCACCTTGCCGTTCAGGGTGTAACCGGTCTGCACGACGTCGATCACCATGCCTTTCTGCTCCGGTGAGGGAGCCGGGAACTGGGTGACAGCCTCGTGCAGGTCGACATCGAACTTGGCGCCCCTGGCCTCGATCACTGCGAGTCCCTTTGTCTTGAGGTAGTCCATCAATTTATTGTAAATGAGCGCGGTGCCTTCCCTGGCAGCCTCGTCGGAAGATTTCGAAAGAAGATCCATGGCCCTTTCGCAGTCGTCCAGCACGGGAAGGAGCCCCTTGATGGTATCGGACGACGCCGATCCCACGAGGGCGAGGCGTTCTTCCGCACTGCGGCGGCGGAAGGTCTCGAATTCAGCCATCAGACGGAGGTAGTCGTCATGTTCCTTCTTCAATTTACCCTCCAGCTCCTCGACTTTCTTCTGAAACTCTTCGCTTTTCTTCTTTTCCTGTTTCTCAGCCTTGGGCTGCTTTTCTGCCTTTACGGTCTCTTCTGCGGGCTTCTGCCCTTCTTTATTAGTTTTCTCTGACATATCTTTGCGTTTAGCGGAGTCCCCCGCCCGGGAAACTCCGCTGCAAAGATAATCAAATCTTCTGCCAAGTCGGCAGAATTGACATAATGTCAGCGTTCCAGGCGCTGACCGATGCGGTTCCCTATCCGCTCCCCGCGCTGTATGATGCGGTCTTCCACGTTGCGGATGGCGGAGTCGATTTCGTCTTTGCGCTTGAGCACGAAGTTTTCGATATACACCGCGGCGCATGCCAGCACAAAGTACACGACTCCCTGGATGCAAAGCGCGCGAAGCAGCGGTGCGACTATCTCAAGATTGGCTCCTGCCGTATTCAGGTTGATGAAGGCCTGGCACCCGAAGGTGGAAGGGAACAGGTAGGAGAACCATTTCCAGAATTCGGGGAATGCCGAAGAAGGCCAGCTGAATCCGGTAAGGAAGACGCATACCGGCGACATGAACAGGAAAAGGATGAAGGCCGATTCGCGTCGGGTGACCAGAGTGCTCCATGCCATGCAGAAGAACACGCAGACCGTCACGAACAGGCTCAGCAGTGCCATTATATCCCGGAAATCGCCCCTCTGGGGGAATCCGAACATGGCAGGGACGATGGTTGTCACGTAGATGCCTATTATCATGAATATCAGCCAGTAGACAGCACCCCGTCCGAGCACCACGCGACCCACGCCGCGCCCTTTCAGCGAATCCGGAAGCGAAGCGAAACTGCGGTTCTCCTCGCGCATGGTTCCCACGCTCATGCTCATCCCATAGAACATTACCTGTTGGATAATCAGCATGAGGATGGCAGAGATCAGGAAGATGCTATAGGAAAACGCTCTGTTATAGGGGTTTATATCCTCATAGAGCACGGTATTGACCGCCTGGTCAGCCTGCGCGTCGGTAAGTCCGTCGAAGGAATACCTCTCTATCTTTATGTTGTTCACCTCGTGCAGCATCACGAAGTTCGAGCCCATCAGCAGATTCTTGTAGTACAGGAAACTGCTCATGTCGGCATAGATGCTGAACTTCGCAGTCTCGTCGTAGGCCAGACGCTCGCCGAAGTCGGAAGGGAAATAGATGATGCCGTTCACCTTGCGCAGCCGGAAGAGTTCCTTCGCCTCCTCCATCGACAGGCATTCGTATGCGATGTCGAGCTCGCGCGTGGCGTCCATCTCGCGTATCATCCGGCGGGAATCGCCGCAGTCGGCATTGTCCACCACGGCAACGGGAGTCTCTTCCAGAATGCCGTTCTTGTAGACAAAGTTGTATAGTATAGGATAGAAGAAGCCTGCGGCGATGAAGATGATCATCACTCCGCCGTCGTGGAGGATATTCCTCAACTCGAGGTTGAAGATTCCCAGCGTATCGCGCAGCCATCTTTTAAGATAGGATTCTCTCATGGCTAATTCCTCGCATAATCAAGTTTGTCGTACGCTTCGTGCAGCCTGCCGAGCACAAGGAAGGGCAGGAAGCAGAATGCCAGAAGGGCAATCACGTACACATACCAGTCCCCGAAAGGATTGTCGAAAATACCCACGTGCACATAGATCTCGTAGTAATAGCGCAGCGGATACATCATCGTAAGGCCCCTGAGCCCGAGAGGCATGGCCTCCACCGGAAGGGTGAAACCGGTAAGCGAAAGCCCGAGCACGCTGTAGAGGGCGCCGATGCTGAGCGCAAAGCGGCATACCGGCACGCAGCCGATGATGAGAATCGCCACCGCCTCGCTCGCGAGCACGAGCAGGAAGCACGCGAGAAGCATCTCCCCCAGCCTGCCCGCCAGCGGGAAATCCATCCACTTGTAGAGAATGATTTCGATGGTCCAACCTATCGCCGTGAAGAGCAGGGTGTACAACGCCACCTTCCCGGAGATGGCAGCATAGATGTCATTCCCCGTCAGTTGCAGCAAATGCCTGCTGGTGCCGTACTTGAGTTCCGTGCCTAGAGAATAGATGAGAACTATGATGATCACCATCTGCAGCATTGCGGGGATCATCATGTTCGCAAGATAGGCGCCGTAATTCATTGTAGGATTGCCTATCTGGTGCACATCTATGTCGACCGGCCGCAGCAGGCCCATGATTTTGTTCTCGTCCACGCCCTTCATCCGCAGGACCTGGCGCTGCACGGCCCCGGAGGTGAGGTTCACCATCGTAAGGATGTCTTTCCATGCGAGTGAACCCCCGAGGAAATAGAGGCCGTTGATATAAAAGCTGAAATGCGGCTGGCGCTGCGCCTGGATATCGCGGTTGAAGCCCTCCGGGATAAGGCAGACCGAGGTAACCTTGCCGCCCTGCAGGTCGGCGCGGGCGGAGGAGAAGTCGTCGTAGTATACGACTTTTCCCAGCTGGGTGGCATCGAGTTGCTGGCAAAAGTTGCGGGAAGTCGAACTGCGGTCCAGGTCCACCACCGCTATGGGCACGTCGGAAGGCACGCCGTCCTTCAGGAAGCTCAGGTAGAAGATGGTGCAGAAGGCCATCACCGCCACCGTTCCCAGCAGATAGATGGGCCTGCGGACCCAGATTCGGAGTTCGCGGCGGACCACATTGAATATTTTCTGCCAGAATGTCATCTTACTTCTCCACTATCGCAGTCATTCCCGGGCGAAGGCCCTTCAAGGTCTCTGCAGGCACCGCACGCACTTCGAAAGTCTTTGCATCGTACAAATCCGTCTCCTTGGTCGCCTTCCACGTGGCGTAGCTTTCGCGTACGGCCATGTAATTCACCGTAGCCTTGAGCTCGGCCCCGTCGAGCGCCGGTATGCAGACCGTCAGTTCGTCGCCGACGTTCATGCCGTGGAGCTGGTCTTCGCGTATATTGAACGTGAACCAGATGTCGGAGAGGTCGGTCACGGTCATGACGGGACTTCCCTGCCCCACCAGTTCTCCCTGTTTGGGATAAACGTTCGAAATGACACCGTCGGCGGGAGAAACGAGATAGAGTTCCTTCAGATAGGAATCCACCTCCTGGATTGCACCTTCAGCCTGATGCACCAGAGCCTCGGCGGCCGCCTTGTCTTCGGCGCGGGCACCCTTGACAGCCATGTCGTACTGGCTCTTGGCAGCCTTTGCCTGGGCTACGGCAGCGTCGTATTTAGCCTTTGTCTCGTCGTATTTCTGGGCGGCTATCACCTTTTGTTCATAAAGACTCTTAACGCGCTCGAAGCTCTTCTTCATGATGTCTTCCTGCACAAGGGCCTGCTGCCAGAGTTCATACGCACCGGCTATCTGCTCTTTCTGAGCGCCGTTCTGGGCCTTGGTGCTCTGAGCCTTTGCCGCAGAGCGGGCGGCCTGAGCCTGGGCGAGTTTCGCTCTCACCTGGGGAGAATCTATGAATGCTACGGTGTCTCCCTTGTGAACTTCCTGGCCTTCCCTGTAATAGAGTTCCGTCACATGTCCGGGAACCATGCAGGAAATCCTGTACTCGACGGCTTCGGTCTCACCCTGGATCACATGGGGACGGGGTTTGCTGACCAGATAGCCTACGAGGGCGATAATCAGTACAATGGCCACTAGTGCGGCGATACCTATGATGAGGTTGTAGTTTTTTTTCTTTTCCATATCAGTTTATTCTTTTTCCAATTCTATATCCGATGTATAATTGCCCAGGGCGGCCTTGAGCCTGGAATTGTTGAGCTGGAGCTCGATGCCGGCGTCGATGCATTCGCTGTGAGCCTTGAGCCATGCGGTCTGGGCGCCCAGCGCGGTGTTCACGTCCACCACTCCAGCTTCCTGGCCGAGGGTTGCGATGCGCAGGTTCTCATCGGCGCTGGCGAGGTCGTTCTCCGCCATTTCAAGCCGCTGCAAGGCCTCTTTGCGCTGCTGCCTCAACTGCGTTACCTGCATCTCGATCATTTCGCATGCATCGTCGTATCTGTTCTGGTATATCCTTTCCTCCGCCTTTGCCTTGCGGGTCTTCTGCAGGGCCTCGGTGCCATGGAAGACAGGCACGCTGACCATCACGCCGGCAGCCCAGTGCTGCCCGAATTCATTCTGGAATCCGTGATTCATATTGGGATTCATCACGAGGTAATTGCCTGTCAGCGCGACCGTGGGGAGCATATCCGCACGGGCGACATTGGTCTTTTCGTGGTATATCTTGCGGGCGAGGTCCAGGCGCTTTGTCTCGGACCTTGCGGCAAGAATCTCTTCCATGCTCTTTTCGGGTTCGTCATCGGGGAGGGGAACCATCTCCAGTTCTTCGTCCAGAAGGCGGACATCGCTGTCCAGCGGGAGGCCTATCTGCTTGCAGAGCAGCATCTTGGCCAGCACCAGGCCGTTGGTCGCCTTGGTAAGGGTCATGTCGGCTTCGTTGCATTTCACCTTGACCGTCAGGGCATCCGCCTCGGTCGCCACGCCTTCCTTGACCGACACATCCACGTTGTCCTTCATCTTGTGAAGGAGTTCGGAGTAGCTCTCGGCCAGTTTCTTCTTGTTTGCGACCGAAACGACCTGCCAGTAGGCCTGATCCACATCGATGAGGATAGCGTCGTAGTTTCCATCATATTCGTAGCGGGCAAGTTCCTCGGCATATTTCGCCATCCTGTTGGAAGCGATGATCTTCCCTCCCACGAACAGAGGCTGCTGTATGCTGACGACTCCGAGATATATGTCGGATATGTCCGGATGAATGGTTTCGTCTATCGCCTGGTCCACTTTCTGTCCGACCCCTGCGATGGCGGAGTTTGTCTCGACCGCGGTCAGATTGCCCAGCAGTTCAACGACCTTGGGATCGGCCGCGACCGCGGCGGCGATCAAAGGATTGGAGCTTACCAATTGGGTGAGGGCGTCTATCCTTTCGTTATATGCGCTCTGCAGTTTTGCCGCTTCCGGGCCGAACTGCGGGATATTCCTGTCATCCACCAGGGAGAAATCGCCCCAGGTATGCTGGTATGTGCCGATCGCGCTGATTTTCGGGAAATAGTTGGCGGCGGCTATCTTCCGGTCATAGCCTGCCATCTCGAGTTTCGCTCGCTGCTGCTCGAGGTTCTTGTTGCTGATGATTGCCATCTGGCGGCAGTCATCCAGGCTCAGGGTCCTGGCCACCATGGCCGTGTCCTGCGCCCGTGCGGCCGGAGCCGCGAGTGCCAGCACCATGCCGGCCACACAGATTATTCTTTTCATTTCATTTTTCATTTGCGCCTTCTCTCTATGCAAAATCAGAGCCTTTTTTACCCCAAAAATGAATCAAAACTGCGCCCGTTGTTTCTGAAAGGTCGAATTTGTATTCTTTTTTACATTTTTGTATTAGCTTTGCAGGCGAAAACAACAATCACGCGCATGGACAGCAACCTTCACGAAATCAGTCTCCGCGACCTGTCTAAATACTTCCCCGGCACCGTCACTGACACTTTGTCCGACGACTTCTTCATAGCGGAAGTCCGCCACGATGCAATCCTGGACATACTTAATTACCCGTGCCGTCTGAATGGGTATCTGGCGATATTCTGCCTGGAAGGAGAACTCAAGGCCGAAATCAATCTCAAGACCTACGATATCCGCGAGAACTCGGTGATCATCAACCTCCCGGGCAACATCAGCCGCATCTACAGCATAGACGAGGACCAGCTTAAGCGGCTGCACTTCGTAATGGTTGCGGTTTCCAGCGATTTCCTGTCCAGTTCGCGCATGGATTATGTGCAGATGTTCAACGAAAGCATTTCCGTGCTGGACAATCCCTGCTTCGAGATGAGCACGGACGAACGCGCGATCTTCCTGAAGTATTTCGAGCTCGTGGACGTGCTTGTGAAGAGCGGGCAGAAAGGCATCAAGCAGGTCCTGCGGGGAATCGTATCGTCCTGCCTGTATTATGCAGGCTCCATCTGGCAGAAGAAACTCCTGTCGGTCGAACGCCCCAAATCCTCCGGAGAACAGTCCATGCGCACGAAACTCTTCCTGGAGCAGTTCCTCAAGCTTGTTGCGGAGTACCATGACAGGGAACGCGGCATGGCGTTCTACGCCGACAAACTCTGCCTCACCCCGAAATATCTTTCCAAGATCATCAAGAACGCCAGCGGAAAATCCGGCCCTGAGTGGATTGATTCCTTCGTCATCCTGGAAGCCAAGAACATGCTGAAGTATTCCGACATGCCGGTCAAGGAAATCGTCTACAAGCTGCATTTCCCGAACGCTTCGGTTTTTTACAAGTTTTTCAAGTCCCATACGGGCATGACCCCGAGCGAATATCGGGGATAATTGCTATCTTTGCGGCCAATGTCCGCATCGCATAAAGATTTATTGTTGGAGAAGTTGCGCGGGGGTGAGCCCCTGCTGCGGCGCGAGCAGTTGAAACTGGCCTGGCTCCTCGGCCTTCCGGCCATGCTCGCCCAACTGGGCACCATAGTGATGGAATACATCGATGCGGGCATGGTAGGGCGCCTGGGTTCCGAACAGGCAGCATCCATAGGCCTGGTGGCCACCAGCACATGGATTTTCGGCGGATTCTGCTTCGCAAATTCCTCCGGTTTCTCGGTACAGGTTTCACAGCTGATAGGCTCGCGGAACTATGCCAAGGCCCGCGCAGTCATGCGCAAGGGCTTTCTCAGCGTACTGGGCTTCAGCCTCGTGCTGTCGTTCCTCGGGTTGCTGATCAGCCCCTTCCTGCCTCACTGGCTGGGTGGAGACGCCGCAATTTGCGCGGACGCCAGCGCGTACTTCGCAATTTTCTGCGCGTTCCTTCCCGTAATGCAGATAGCGGTGACTTCCTGCTCGATGCTGCAGGCCAGCGGCAACATGAAGATTCCGAGCATCGTGGAGGTTTCCGCCTGCATACTGGACGTCGGCCTCAACTATCTCTTCATCTATGTGCTGGATATGGGCGTGAAAGGCGCAGCCCTGGGCACAGGCCTGGCCACGATGATTACTCACGCATTCGCGCTCTGGTATCTGTTCATCGTCTGCCCGGAACTCAACATTCTTCAGGACAGCGGTTCCTGGATACCGGACAGGGAATCGCTCAAGGCGGCCTTTGGCATCAGCGGCCCCATGTGGCTGCAGAACATCATTTCCAGGGGCGCCTACGTCATGAGCACGGTCATCGTCGCCCCGCTCGGCACCATAGCGATTGCCGCCAACTCCTTCGCCATCACGGCTGAAAGCTTCTGCTACATGCCCGGATACGGGCTCAGCGATGCGGCCACATCCCTCGTCGGTCAGAGCATAGGCGCGAAGCGCAAGGAGCTTGCGCGCCAGTTCGCATACATAACCACCGGTCTTGCCGCCACGCTGATGACGGGTGCCGGCATCCTGATGTATATATTCGCCCCCCAGATGATGGGAGTGCTGACGAACGATCCCGAAGTCATCGCCCTGGGCGTCAAGGTCCTCCGAATAGAAGCCTTCGCAGAAACGCTTTACGCAGTGTCCATAATAGGATACGGCTCCTGCGTCGGCGCCGGAGACACCATGGTGCCCATGATCCTGAACTTTGCGAGCATGTGGGTGGTGCGCATCGGGCTCGCCTTTATTCTCACCCCGAAGCTAGGCCTTGCAGGCTACTGGATTGCAATGTGCATTGAGCTCAACGTGCGCGGAATCATCTTCTTCCTGCGCATCAGGGGGAAACGGTGGATGAAAAAAGAATTTGCAGAATAATGTACGATTTCGACTTTGTATCAGAGGGTCTCGCCCGTGGCACCAACGATGTCAAATGGGACACCTGCGATCCCGGAGTGATTCCCATGTGGGTGGCTGAGATGGACTTCCCCGCCGCACCCTGCATCCTGAAAGCCCTGCACGAAAGGGTGGACAGGGGCGTCTTCGGATACACCGAAGTGCCTGTTTCCTATTACGAATCAGTCATCAACTGGTTCTCCGGCCGGCACGGATGGCAGATTGGCAGGGAACAGATTATCCCCGTCCAGGGAATCGTGCCTGCGACATCTATCGCAGTAAAGGCTCTCACCGAAGCGGGAGACAAGGTCGTGCTGAACGTGCCTGCATACAACTGTTTCTTCCACAACATCACCAATCAGGGCTGCGAAACCAGCGAGAGCAGACTCCTCTGGAATCCCGAACTCAAGCGCTACGAGATGGACTGGGACGACATCGAGCGCCGCTGCGCGGACCCTGCCGCCAAGGCCTTCCTGCTCTGCAATCCCCACAATCCGAGCGGACGCCTTTGGAGCCGTGAAGAGCTGGTGCGCCTGGGCGAGATCTGCCTGAGGCACGGAGTAAAGGTGATAAGCGACGAAATCCACTGCGAGATTGTGGCTCCTGGCAGGGCATACGTTCCATTCGCTTCGATCTGCGAGGAATTTGCGCAGAACAGCATCTCCTTCGTCTCCCCTACCAAGGGTTTCAACATCGCCGGAGTGCAGATTGCCAACATCGTCAGCGCCAACGAAGATTTCCGCAGACGCATGGACAGGGTGATCAACGTCTGGGAGCACTGCGACGTGAACCAGTTCGGCATCGTCGCCCTGCAGGCGGCATATTCCGACGAAGGCGCCGCCTGGCTTGAGCAGATGAACGCCCTGGTGCACGGCAATTTCGTGATGCTGAGAGATCTTTTCGCAGAGCGCTTCCCGGCCGTCCGCGTCCCTGAACTCGAGGCCACCTATCTTTTGTGGCTGGATTTTGCAGAGGCATTCACGCCGGCAAAACCTTGCGAGGGCGTTGCGGAAGAAATGGCAATGCCCGTACCGAGACCCTTTACGGGCGAGGACGGGCCCTTTGCCATTTCCGAAGGCGAAGGTTTTGCCGGACAGGAAGGCAAGGCGGTTGCGGAGTATCTGCTGAAGAACAACGGGGTACGCGTCAACGACGGAGCCATCTACGGCGGAGCGTCCTGCTGCCGCATCAACCTTGCCTGCCCCGAGGCCACAATGAAAGAAGGCCTCCGGCGAATCGCCGAAGGCCTCTCCACTATCCTTGAATAAAGGTATTCCGAGGTACTTTAGGGGCAGAGCCCCTAAAAAGACTTTCAAGTACACTTTCTGCTAGAAAGTGTACTTGATCAATCCCTGCACGCGGTTGTTGGTAACCCAGTGCAGACCCTGGTCGTACAGACCGGTCTCGAGGTTCATTCCCTTGGTCTTGTCGCCGTACTGGACGGAAGTGAGTTCGTACTCCAGACCGAAGGCCACCTTGCCAAGATTGTAGATGACGGTAGGGGTCACACGGAACATCTGGTTCATGTTGTCGAAGCTGTTGCCGCTGAACCAGAATCCGGTGGGAACGCCTGCAGCACCGTCAAGCGCTTCCTTCGTGCCGAAATTCTTCACATATCCGGCAAAGAATATTCCCTGAAGCTTCTTTCCGTAAACCAGGCTGAGCCAGCTGGAAGAATTGCGGGTGGGAGTATACTCGCGGTTCTTGTCGAGAAGCACCTTGGACACGCCGTAACCGCCGTTCAGGTTGAGATGATCGCCCGCCTCGGCAAATACGGTCTTGAACTTGACGCTGAAAAGGTCCTTGGCATACTGTGCGTAGAAGAAAGGAGTCACGGTGGTGATGCGGTCGGTGCGGAAACCGGCTGCATCCTTAAGTACAGGCTTGATGCTCAGCACGTTGACACCGGCACGCAGGACGAGTCCGTCTGCCTTGAAGTTGAGTCCGGCGTAAATCTCGGGAGTATTGCCGTATTTGATGTAGCTCGCGCTCTTTCCTTCGGGGCCGTTGGATGCATACTGCATCTGCCAGAGAGCAGCGGCGGTGAGAGAAAGGCCTCCGCCGAAATTATAGTCGAGCTGAGTCAGAGGGGTACGGCTGAAGGGGCCGAAAGGAGCGCCGGTGTTCAGGGAGAACACGTCGGGCATGTCGGCTGCCATGGGATGCCAGCTCTGGCCGGCCTTGATCGTAAGGTCGTTCTTTGCAAGAGTGACGAATGCCTGGCGCAGACGGAAGTTCGCCGTACCGGTCACTTTATCGTTTCCGAGTCCGTTGTAGAAGTCACCTTCCACGCGTGCGCCTACCTTCCATCCCTCAACCTCGTAACCTTTGGCTTCCACCCAAAGGCGGGAAGTAAGGGCTGCGAAACGGGTGTTGGGATAAGCGTTCATGTCATCACCGTTGGCTGCAAGTTCCTCATCGTAAGGAACATAGGTGAAGAAGTCTTCGGTAAGGCCTATCATCCTGCGGGTATCGAAGGCGTAGAAGTTGCGGATGAATCCGTGCACCTCGATGCTCGGCTTGCTTTCCTGAGCGAATGCCGAAAGCCCGAGGGCGGCAAATACAATCGTGGTAAATATCTTTTTCATATTCAATTTGTTAAGCGAAAGGGAAAAGTTTGGTGAGCCAGAAGAATCCGAGGACGAATCCAACCACGCCCACTATGATGCCGACCTTGGCCATGTCCTTGGTCTCCACCAGGCCGGTGGAAGAAGCGATGGCGTTCGGAGGGGTGGAAATCGGGAAGAGCATTGCGATGGATGCGCAGACGGCGATGAAGGAAATCATTGCCTGAGTGCCGCCGAGAGCCATGAAACTTGCATTGTTTGCAGCATCGGGATCCGCCATGCCTTCGGCCACCACGATGAGAATAGGAATCAGCAGGGCTGCAGTAGCGGAGTTGCTGATGAAGTTCGAAAGGAAGTAGCATACGAGGCCGGCCACGACGAGCACGACGACCACGGACATGCTTCCGAAAGGAATGGCCTCGATAAGCACCTTGGCAAGACCAGTCCCCTGCAGGGCGGTTCCGAGGGCGAAACCTCCGGCCACCAACCAGAGCACGCTCCAGTTGATTTCCTTGATATCTTCCTTGGTGAAGATTCCGGTGGCGGTGAGAACTCCCAGAGGGATGAGGGCGACCACGTTGGAATTGATGTGATGGATCTGCTCGGTCATCCACAGGAGGATGGTGCCGATGAAGGTGACCCAAACAACTGTGGTCTTCCAGTCTTTCCCCCGCTTGTTCTCAGGGATGTTCAGCACGACCTCCTTGCTCTTGAAGGGGAAGAAGATCTGCAGCAGGATCCATGCGAAAAGGATCATGATGAGCACGTAGGGAACCATGCGGAAGGTCCAGTCAGCGAATCCGACGGCCTTGCCGGCATCCTCAAGGAAACGCACTGCAGTAGCGTTAGGAGGGGTTCCGATAGGGGTTCCGATACCGCCGAGGTTGGCTGCCACGGGAATGGCGAGAGAGAGACCTATACGGCCTTTGTCATCTGCAGGCAGGGCGGCGAGCACGGGAGCCAGGAACGCAAGCATCATAGCTGCGGTGGCGGTGTTGCTCATAAACATCGAGAAGATGGATATTACCAGCAGGAAGCCCAGAAGCACCATCTTCGGTTTCTTTCCGAAAGGCTTGAGAAGGAAACGGGCCATGGTGACGTCCAGACCGTATTTCTCCGCCATGATGGCAAGCACGAAACCGCCGAGGAAGAGCATCACGACCGGATCCGCGAAGGATGCCATCAGGTCTTTGTAATTCACCAGCTTTCCGGCTTCTGGAGTGCAGAGGAAGCCGAGACCTTTGTTGGAAACGGTCAGCAGCGACAGCACTATCACCAGGAGGGAGGTTGTCCAGTTGGGAATAATCTCGAAGATCCACATCAGTGCAGCGAAAACGAACAATGCGATCACGCGCTGCTGGGTGGCGGTAAGGGCGTCGATGCCGAAGAACGATGTAGGCACAGCCCAGAGGAAAATCGTGGCTATCAGGACTATAGGCAGTAGCACACAATACTTGACATTGAATTTCTTGTCAGCCATATTTTAGTTAAACTGTATAATTCGCACAAAAAATGCAACCGCCAATCAAGGCGGCTGCAAATTTAGTAATTATTTATAAATAATTAAATTAAAACGCGGCTTAAATGATGCCCTGCTCAAGCATTGCGGTAGCGACCTTCATGAATCCGGCGATGTTGGCGCCCTTCACATAGTCTACGCTGCCGTCGGCACGGGTGCCGAACTTGACGCACTGCTCGTGGATGCTCTCCATGATGTGATGCAGACGGTCGTCGACCTCCTGGGCCGTCCAACTGAGGTGAGCGGCGTTCTGGGTCATTTCGAGACCGGAAGTGGCGACACCGCCGGCGTTCACGGCCTTGCCGGGAGCGAAGAGTATGCCGTTATGCTGGAAGAAGTGGATTGCTCCGGGCTGGCATCCCATGTTGGACACCTCGCAGCAGCACCAGCAGCCGTTCGCCTTGAGTTCCTTGGCGTCATCCTCGCTGAGCTCGTTCTGGAACGCGCAAGGGAGGGCGATGTCGCAAGGAACGCTCCATGCCTTCTTGCCGGCCACGAACTGTGCCTTGCCGGGGAACTTGACCGCCATGTCCTCAACCTTGTTGCGGTTGGAAGCGCGCATTTCGAGCATATATTCGTTCATCTCGGGGGTCATGCCGTCGGGAACGATGCACACGCCGTCGGGACCGGAAATGGCCACGACCTTGGCACCGAGCTGGGTAGCTTTCTTCACCGCACCCCAGGCCACGTTGCCGAAACCGGAGATGGCGACCTTCTTGCCCGCAATGTCCTTGCCGGCCTTGTGGAGAAGGTGCTGGGTGAAGTAGAGAGCGCCGAATCCGGTGGCTTCGGGACGCAGGATGGATCCACCCCAGGTCATGCCCTTTCCGGTAAGCACTCCGGTATGATACTCGCGTGCAAGTTTCTGGTACATTCCGTTCAGGAAACCGATTTCGCGGCCGCCTACGCCCACATCGCCGGCAGGGATGTCCTGGTCGGGGCCGATGCAGCGCCAGAGTTCGAGCATGAACGCCTGGCAGAAACGCATGATTTCGGCGTCGCTCTTGCCTACGGGATCAAAATCGGATCCGCCCTTGGCTCCACCCATGGGGAGGGTCGTGAGGGCGTTCTTGAAAGTCTGTTCGAAACCCAGGAACTTGAGCATGGAAGGAGTGACAGCCTTGTGGAAGCGGAGACCTCCCTTGTAGGGGCCGATTGCGCTGTTGAACTGCACACGGTAGCCGAGGTTCGTCTGCACTTCGCCTTTGTCGTCGATCCAGGTGACACGGAAAGTGAAGATGCGGTCGGGCTCGACCATCCTCTCCACAATCTTCGCCTTCTCGAATTCGGGATGCTGATTGTAAACTTCTTCAATACTTTCGAGCACTTCCTGCACTGCCTGAAGATACTCGTTTTCTCCAGGATGTTTGGCCTGGAGCATCGCCATTATTTCTGACGTTTTCATTTTGTGTTATTAAAATAGGGTTGGGTTATTTCACTTCCCACGTGGAACCGCTGTTGAGCAGGTCGTCCACGCAGTGTATCTTTGACTTCTGCATTACCTCCTTCACCTGGTCGCGCACTCCGTCGTCGTAGGTCACGTCCTTCACGTCGCGGATGACGCCGAGGGCCACGGGGAAATCGGGGTACTTCATATTTGCAAGCATCATGTGGATGCCGGCATTCTCGCAGTGGGCGTCATGCACCAGGATGTCGTCCTCGGTATATCCGTCTTCTCCGATGGTGACCACCTTGAGTCCGAGTCCGTCGAGCACAAGCCCCTTGTCGCGGTTCTTGCCGAAAATCATCTTTTCGCCGTGGCGGAGGATTATGGTGCGGTCGGCACGGGTGGCGGCATCGGAAATGTCCCGATGCGCTCCGTCATTGAAAATCACGCAGTTGGTGAGCATTTCCATGACGGATGCTCCGTCGTGCAGGGCGGCTGCGGTCATGATCTCCTCGTTGAGCTTGAGCTCCACGTCCAGGCTGCGCGCGAAGAAAGTGCCCTTGGCTCCGAGCACGAGGCTTCCGGGGTTGAAGGGATGCTCCACCGTGCCGTAGGGAGAGGTCTTGGTGATTGCACCGAACTTGGAGGTCGGAGAGTACTGCCCCTTGGTGAGGCCGTAAATCTGATTGTTGAAGAGGATTATGTTGATGTCTATGTTGCGCCTGATGGCGTGGATAAAGTGATTTCCTCCGATCGCCAGGGCGTCGCCGTCACCGCAGGCCTGCCATACGGTAAGCCAGGGATTCGCCACCTTGATGCCGGTGGAGATTGCGGTGGCACGGCCGTGGATGCTGTGGAATCCGTAGGTATCCATATAATAAGGAAGACGGGACGAGCATCCGATTCCGGACACGACCACATAACGTTCCTTTTCGTAGTTCAGGGCGGAGCTCACCTTAGGCAGAGCCCTCTGCAAAGCTGCCAGCACGGCGTGGTCGCCGCACCCGGGACACCAGCGTACTTCCTGGTCCGACTTGAAATCCTTGAAAGAGAGTGTTGCCATATCAGAGAGCCTCCTTTATTGCGTCCACGAGCTCGCTCACGAGGAACGGCTGGCCCTGGACCTTGCCAAACTTGATGATCTTCGTATCGGGGAATAGCCCGAGCAGGTAATTCGCGAACTGCCCGTTGTTGAGTTCGCATACCAGCACCTTGTCGAATCCCGACAGGACCGCGCCCGTATTGCGTGGAACGGGATAAATATAGTCGAAGTGAGCGCGGGACAGCTCGATGCCCGATGCACGGACTTCGTTGACAGCGGAAAGGATGTGTCCGTACGTTCCTCCCCAGCCGACTACCAGGAGTTTGCCCTTGGCAGGGCCGTCCAGTTCGAGTTCGGGGATGAAATCGGCAATCTTCTGCACCTTCGCCTCACGCTCGGCGACCATCATGGCATGGGTCGCGGGATCCGAGGCAAGCACGCCGTTATGGTTCTTCTCAAGCCCGCCGACGCGGTGCTCGAAGCCCTTCTGGCCGGGGATGGCCCACTTGCGCACCAGGGTCTGCGGATCGCGCTCGAAAGGCTTGAACTTGCCGTCTTCGGGGAGACTGGTCGCAAACGGGGGCTTGATGGCGGGATAATCCTTCATGGAAGGAATCAGCCAGGGCTCGCTGCCGTTGCCGAGGAAGCCTTCGGAGAGCATCAGCACCGGAGTCATATGCTCGAGTGCGATCTTCGCGGCGTTGAATGCGGTGTCGAAGCAGTTCGACGGGGAATGGGCGGCGACCACGGGGACGGGGCATTCTCCGTTCCTGCCATAGAGCGCCTGATTGAGGTCGGTCTGTTCGGTCTTGGTAGGAATGCCGGTAGAGGGGCCGGCACGCTGCACATCCACCACCACTAGAGGGAGTTCGGCCATGACGGCGAGTCCCAGGGCTTCGCTCTTCAGCGAAAGTCCGGGGCCGGAAGTCGTGGTGACCGCGAGATTGCCAGCATAGGACGCTCCTATGGCGGTGCAGATGCCGGCTATCTCGTCCTCGGCCTGCAAAGTCTTGGCGCCCAGGCTCTTGTGGATTGCGAGTTCCTCGAGGATATTGGTGGCCGGCGTGATAGGATAAGAGCCGCAGAAGAGGGGCAGACCGCTCTTTTCGGAAGCGGCGAGAAGCCCCCACGCAGTGGCCTGATTGCCGGTTATGTTGCGATACCTTCCCTTCTTGGGATGCGAAGGCTCGATATGATAGGTATTGGCTATCATCTGCATGTTGGATGCATAGTTGAAACCGTCATTCAATACCTTCTTGTTGGGTTCGATAACCTCAGGGTGCTTTTTCGCGAACTTTTTCTCGAGGTAAGCGTAGATGTAGTCCAAAGGCCGGTCATAAATGAAACAGGCCATACCGAGAGTGAACATGTTCTTGCACTTCCGTATAGCCTTGATATCCATGCCGCTGTCCTTGAGACTGAGTTCGGTAAGTTCGGTGATAGGTGCAACTATGAGCACTCTGTCCTCGACGCCGAGTTCCTCGAAAGGATTGTCCGTCCTGAAGCCTGCCTTGCGCAGGCCGGGTTCGTCGAAAGCATTGGAATCGACCAGAATCATTGCGGTGCGCTTGCACCATTTCGCGTTCGCCATAAGGGCTGCGGGGTTCATCGCCACGAGCAGGTCGCAGAAATCGCCCGGGGTGTTCACGTCGCTGCTGCCGATATGTACCTGGAAGCCGGAAACCCCGGATACGGTGCCCTGGGGAGCGCGTATCTCGGCGGGATAATCCGGGAATGTAGAAAGCTGATTGCCGTAGATTGCGGACATATCTGCAAAAAGAGACCCGGTGAGCTGCATGCCGTCACCGGAATCTCCTGCAAATCTGATCACAACATCCTTGGCATCAATTACCTTGTGTTGCATTATTGACTTTTATGTAATGGTTATAGTTTTAATACAAGCCCGGAATCTTACTGGGCGTTTGCAGTAGCCTGGGCCTGAGCTGCGAGCTCGGCCTGAAGACTCTCGAGAGTCCTGTTTTCGGGAATTCCGAGGGCTTTGCGGCATTCAGCCGTAATGTCGGTGCTCTGCGCCTCGTCGATGTAGAGGATGGATCCGCGGTCGAACACATAGATGTATCCGCCGGCCTTGGCGATCTCCTGCATCTTCTCCTGAGCCTTCTTGTAGATGGGCTCCATCAGCTTCTGCTGCTGCTCCTGAAGTTCCTGCTCCACGTTCTGGCTGAACTCCTGGATGCGCTGCTGGATCTGAGTGAGTTCATCTTCCTTGGTCTTGCGGGTGGCAGGAGTATAGGAGTTGACATTCTGCTGATACTTCGCATACTTGTCCTGGAATTCGTTCATCATCTCCTGATAGGATTCCTGTGCATTCTTCTGCGACTCCTGAATCACGGCACGTGCCTGATCGGACTCGGGCATGAGCTGTACGAGTTCCTGGAAATTCACATGAGCGAACTTCTGAGCCGAAGCTGCCACACCGATGAGCGAAACCGCTGCAATCAAAAGAATCTTTTTCATATCAAATCTTAATTAAAATTGTTGTCCTATGATAAAGTGGAACTGGCTGCCGCCATTCTGTGCGTCGTCGAATCCGTAACCCCAGTCGATGCCGAGCAGACCCACCATCGGTAAGAAGATGCGCGCACCCACTCCGGCGCTGCGTTTGATCTGGAACGGATTGAATTTTTCAATCGAATCCCAGCAGTTTCCTCCTTCGAGGAACGCCAGAGCGAAGATGGTGCTGGAAGGCTGCAGGATGACAGGATAACGGAGCTCCACGGTAAATTTGTCGTAAACATTTCCGGCGTAAGCGTAGCCGTTGGAGTTGTAATTCGTCTGGGAATACGGCGTCAGGGAGTAGTTCTCATAACCGCGCAGAGGAATGATGTCGGAGCCGTAGGTGCTGTATCCCGACATGCCGTCTCCGCCGACCAGGAATCCCTCGAACGGTGAATATCCCCAATTCTTGTTGTAACGTCCCAAGTATCCGAACTGCGCCCTTGTCATCAGGACGAGGTCGCCCACGAGCTTGGTGTAGCTGGCCGCGTTGAATTTCCACTTGTGATACTCGATCCAGCGGAAACGCTGGTCGGAAGTCCAGGTGCTGTAATCGATATCGCGCCAGTTGTCGACGGCGATCCTGTTGCCGTGGGCATCGAAACTGTGCTTGCGGAACAGGGAGTACGGAGGTGTCAGCTGGACGCTGAACGAGAAGTCGGATCCCATACGGGGATAAATCTGCTGGTCCGTGGAATTGCGCGTCAGGCTGAGCGTGTAGCTCAGGTTGTGCGAAAGACCGTCGTCGAAGAAGAAATAACCCGAATACCAGTTGGTAAGTTTATATGACTGCCAGCTCAGGCCGTTGTACAGCACGAAATAGTTGTCCGGCCACTTGAGGCGGTTTCCGAGCGACGCAGAAAATCCGTAGATTTCCATCATGCGGTCGTGGCTGAGAATCTGCAGATAAGTGTTGGAATTGGTCTGCCGCGTGTAGTAGGCGGACAGGTTCAGCGAAGTAGGTTTCTTTCCGAACAGCCAGGGCTCCAGGAAGCTCGCCGAAAGTGCCGTATAGTATGTACCGTTGGTCTGGAAACGGAAGGACAGGTTCTGGGCGTCGCCAAGAGGCACGGGCCTCCACGCATGCTTGTCGAACATCCTTCTGGTAGAGAAGTTGTTGAAGGATACGCCGGCGGTGGCGACGAAGGTGCGTCCTCCCCATCCTCCGGAAAGCTCCAGCTGGCTGGAAGGCTTCTCGGTGACGTTGTACACCAGGTCCACGGTGTTGTTGTTCTGGTTCGGAATCATCGAGTATCCGTCCGAGCTCATGATGGACTCGGGGTCGAACTGCCCGAGCGAAGCTATTTCGCGTATGGAACGTTCGAAGTCCGTCTGGCTGAAGAGGTTGCCCGGGCGGGTGAAAATCTGCCTGCGCACCACCTTTTCGCTGGTGAGGTCGTTGCCGTTGATGACAATGTTGTTCAGAGTGGCCTGCTTGCCCTCGGAGATGCGCATCTCGACATCGACGGAGTCATTCTGGATATTGGTCTCGACGGGGGTGACGCTGAAGAAGAGATAGCCGTTGTCGCGGTACATCTTCGAAATGTCGTACTCGTTCTGCTTGCCGCCGCCCCTGAGGCGCTTTTCCATGGTCACTATGTCGTAGACGTCGCCGGGCTTTATGGAGAGCACCTGGTTCAGCTGGTCGGCATGATAGACGGAGTTGCCCGTCCAGGTAATGTCGCGGAAATAGTATTTGTCTCCTTCCTCCACAGTGATGTCTATGCCCAGGCGGCCGGGTTCTATGGTGTAGATGGAATCCTTGACAATGCGGGCGTCACGGTATCCGGCTTCGTTGAAAGCGCTGATGAGAGTCTTCTTGTCGTTGGGATACTCCTTGGGGTCGAATTTCTTGGTATGGAAGAAGTTGTAGAACTTGCGGGACTTGGTCTTCTTCATGCTGCGGGCGAGCTTGTAATCCTTGAGATGCTCGTTGCCGATGAAGTTGATGTCCTGCACCTTTACCTTGATCCCCCTGTCGATGGCGAAGTTCACGCGGATAGCCTGCTTGATTATGGTATCCTTCACCACCTCGGCCTTGACCTGGCAGTCCAGGAAGCCCTTTTCAGCAAAATACTTCTTGATGATGTCGGAGGATGTCTTCTCGACGTAATCCGAGAACTCCCCGCCGCGGCGCAGGTTCAAACGCTCCTGAAGATCTTTCTTCTCGCCGGACTTCACTCCCGTAAAAGACCACCTGGACACCCTCGGGCGCTCGACGATGACTATGTTGAGGAAAGCGGAGTCGCGGTCTGCGCTCAAGTGGTCGATTTCCATCGACACATCCTCGAAATAGCGCTGAAGCCAGAGGCGCCTGACGATGCCGGACAACTCGTCGCTCGGAACGGTGATTTCCATTCCCTTCTCCAGACCGGTGAGCTGTATGATCTGGTTTTCGCTGAAGTAGTTGTTTCCCTTGACGCTGATGCCGCCGACCTTGTATTTGACGGGACGGTTATAATCGACTTCTACTCCCCCCTCCTGGGCGAACGACACGAGTGCTGAGAACAACAGTGCCGACAGAGCAAATATCTTTCTGATCTTCATTCCTTACTTTACTTTTCCAAAACGCCTGTCCCGAGAAGCATATTCTTCGAGAGCAGCCAGGAGGCTATCCTTTCTAAAATCAGGCCAAAGTGTGTCCGTGAATATAAATTCGCTGTAGGCCGCCTGCCAGAGCAGGTAGTTGCTGATGCGCTTTTCGCCGGAAGTGCGGATTATCAGATCCGGATCCGGGTAGCCTGCTGTGACGAGATAAGGCTCGATGCTGTCGCCGCCCTCTGCGGCCATGCGGTCCGCCGCCTGCTGTATGTCCCACTTGCCGCTATAGCTCACGAATACGATCATTGTGAGCCCGGTGTTGCCGGCCGTCTGCTCCTCGAGATGACTGACGGCCGCATTCAGGACCGGATCCAGGCGCGCGCGATTGCCCAGCACGACGAAGCGCACGTTGTTGCGCATCATGGTCTCGTATTCACCGGCCACTGCCTTGAACATCAGTTTCATAAGGGCGTCCACCTCCTCCCGGGGACGTCCCCAGTTCTCTTCGGAGAACGCGAAAAGGGAAAGATAGGGAATGCCCCATTCGGCGCAGGCCTCAGTGATTGCCCGCACGCTTTCGATGCCTTCTGCATGCCCGAAGGCACGCTCCTTGCCGCGTTCCTTGGCCCAGCGGCCGTTTCCATCCATTATGATGGATATGTGTCGGGGTAGTTTTTCCGGAAGACGCATATCAATCTGCTGTATTTCTGACATCCTGCCCCCAGAAGAAACGGGATTTGAGAGCATCGATGAAGTTTGACTTGCCCAGGCTGACACGCCTGAGAGGGAAAGCCGCGGCACCCACCCTCACCGCCGTTCCGCAGGGGACGCGGTAGCTCCGGTTGTCCAGGCTGAGTATCATGCTGCCGCTGCGGGACCTGCCCCGGAGTTCGACCGAAGCGTCTTTCGGCACCACAAGGGGGCGCAGATTAAGATTGTGGGGAGCGACGGGGGTGATGATGCGCACCGAAGCCGCAGGCAGGCAGATAGGCCCCCCCGCGCTGAGACTGTAGGCCGTGGAGCCCGCACTGGTGGCGACCAGCAGGCCGTCCGACCAATAAGTGGGAAGAGGGCTGCCGTTCACCTTCACATCCACTCCGAGCATTGCCGGAGTGTCGCGGTGAAGGCTCACCTCGTTCATGGCATAAGGCCAGAATCCGGGTATTTCAGTTCCCTCGCACTCCACCTTCAGCATGTCGAGTTCCTCTATCTCCCACTTTCCTCCGAGGATCGCCTCGGCGGCATCTTCCGGCGAATTCGCGGCGAGGAAGCCCATGCGGCCGAAATTGATGCCCAGGATGGGAAGGCCCGCCTCGCATACGCGGTGCGCTGCGCTGAGGAAGGTGCCGTCGCCCCCGAAACTGAGGACCATGGCGGTATCTTCCCGGCAGGATTCGCTGCCCAGGATTTCATAAAGATCCACCCCTCCGGCTTCCAGACGCTTCAGCAGATTTTCTATCCGCGCATCTCCCTTGAGGGCTTCTTTCTTTATGTAGTATCCTATTTTCATTTTAACCTACAAATTTAACATTTATTTACGATTTTCAGCGGTTTTTGCTACTTTTGTATCACTATGACAAAGCTGAGCGTCAATATCAACAAGATCGCAACCCTGCGCAATGCGCGCGGAGGCAATATTCCGGATGTGACCCTGGCCGCGCTGAATTGCGAGAAATTCGGCGCACAAGGCATAACGGTGCATCCGAGGCCCGACGAAAGGCACATCCGCTACAGCGACGTGCGCGCCATCCGTCCCCTGCTGAAAACAGAATTCAACATAGAAGGCAACCCCACCCCCCAGTCGTTCCGCGACCTCGTCCTGGAAGTCGTTCCGGACCAGGTCACACTCGTTCCGGACGCGCACGACGCCATCACCTCGAACGCCGGCTGGGACACCATTTCCAACAGGGAATTCCTGAGCGGAATATGCGGGCTGTTCCACTCGAAAGGAATCAGGGTTTCGATATTCATCGACCCGAAACCCGAAATGGCAGTCGCCGCGAAAGAATGCGGTGCAGACCGCGTGGAACTCTATACCGAGGCCTACGCATCCGGTTATGCCTCTGGCCGCGAAGCAGCCATCGCGCCATACCTGCGGACAGCACAGGCGGCAAAGGAAGCGGGCCTGGGGCTGAACGCCGGGCACGACCTCAATCTGGACAACCTCGCATATTTCATCCGCACCATTCCATGGACAGACGAGGTATCCATAGGGCACGCCATCATCTGCGATGCACTTTATCTCGGATTGGAAAATACCATAAAAGAGTACTTGGCACGCATTTAGAATAATTTCCTTATATTTGTAAGCTATTACACGACGAAAACAATATAAAGTCAACAATATGAAGAAAATCGCTCTCATCCTCAGCGCCGCCGCATTCGTGCTGGCCGCTGTCTCTTGCAACAACGCAAAAACCGCTGAAACCGCCAACGAAGGTACTGCAGCAAGCGAAGGTCCCGCAGCCGGAGCCATCGTCTACTTCAACCTGGACCGCGTCATCGAAGAATACGACATGGCCAACGATCTCCGCTCCGTAGTAGAAACCAAGGTCGGCAGCATCCAGCAGGAAATCAACCGCCGCGGAAGCAAACTCGAGAAAGACGTCAAGGCTTTCCAGGACAAGATCGACAAGGGTCTCCTCACCCGCAGCGTAGCCGAGGTCCAGGGCCAGAAGCTCCAGGAGCAGCAGAACAACTTCCAGCAGTATGCAGCCCAGAAGCAGCAGGAGATGGCAGAAGAGCAGCAGGTCATGCTCAACCAGATTGCTGATGCCATCAAGACTTTCCTCGATGATTTCAACGCCGAGAAGAAGTACGCAATGATCATCAGCACCCAGGGTGCAGTCCTTCCCGCTCCCGTCGCTGCCGCCGATCCTGAACTCGACATCACCGACGAGATTCTCGAAGGCCTCAACGCAGAGTATGTAAAGACCAAGGCCAAGGAGACCAAGTAATTTGAAAACGGCCATTCTGTCCGCGTTCCACCCCTTCAGGGGAGGCATCGCCCAGTTCAATGGAAATCTCTATGCAGAACTGGGAAAGAGTGCGGATGTCAAGGCGTTCAACTATTCCCGGCAGTATCCGGGATTCCTCTTCCCCGGCAAGACGCAGTACGTCTCGGCCGGGGATGATTCTTTTCCCGTCCAGTCCGAAGCCATACTCGATACGGCGAACCCGCTGAACTGGCCTTCCGCCGTCCGGAAAATCCGCCGCTGGCAGCCGGACCTGCTGCTGATGCGCTACGTAATGCCCTATTTCGCCCCGTCTCTGGGGTATGTGGCACGCAGGCTCAAGGGCGGTTCCTGCAAGGTGGTTGCCATTGCGGACAACATCATACCGCACGAAAGGCACATCATCGACAGGCCCTTCACCAAATACTTCCTGAGCGGGCTGGACGGTTGCGTCACCCTGTGCGACGCGGTTGCGGAAGATCTGCGGAAGTGGGCTCCGGAACTCCCCTCGAAGGTCATCTTCCATCCTCTCTATTCCCATTTCGGCGAGAAACTCCCCAGGGAGGAGGCCGAAAGGATTCTGGGGCTGACCCCCGGGATGAAGAACCTGCTGTTCTTCGGCCTCATCCGGGAATACAAGGGGCTGGACATACTCCTGAAGGCCTTCGACACCCTGCCGGAAGACTACCAGCTGATAGTCGCTGGAGAGTGCTACGGGCCGTTCGACAAGTATCAGGAACTCATCGACGCCTCTCCGGCGAAAGACAGGATACATCTTTTCCGGCATTATATCGACGATGCCGACGTCAAGAAATATTTTTCCGCCGCCGACCTCACGGTGCTCCCCTACCGCAGCGCCACCCAGAGCGGCGTCAGTTCGGCATCCTACCATTTCGAAGTGCCCATGGTGGTGACCGCCGTGGGAGGATTGAAAGAGACAATCGGAGATACAGGCACGGGACTTGTTGCAGACAGGGTGGATGCCCAGAGCGTAGCGGAAAGAATAATAGAGTATTTTTCCGATGCTTCGCTGAGAGAAAAATGCGTAGGGAGCATCCGGCGTGAGCGGGAACGTCTGTGGACAGGATTCTCGAGGGAATTGCTTAAATTTGCGGACGAGTTATGAGAAAGAAATTGATTGCTATATTGTCCCTGGCTGTATCGCTGGCCTGCACTCAGGCTGCAGCGCAGCAATATCAGGCTCCCGAAGTGAAGATTTCGCAGGACAAGGTGCGGGTGAACGGGAAGAGTTATTATGCGCACGTCGTGACCGAGAAACAAACCCTGTTCTCGATCAGCAAGGCATACGACGTCAGTCTGCAGGACATCTACGATTCCAACAGGAACCTGGACCTGGAGAATGCCGGGCTCAAGGTCGGGCAGGTCATATTCATTCCCACTCAGGGCACGAAGCCCGCGGTACCTTCCCCTTCCGAGACTGTTTCCAGCGCCCCTGTGGAGCCGGTCATTCCGGACAAGAAAACTGCCAATGACAAGAAGGATTCAGGCAGCGCCATGGACCGCTGGCTCTATCCGGGCAAGTACCGCACATCTACCGGTTCAGAGGAAGTATCTCCTTCTGAACCTGACAGTTTGGTTGTACGAACTGATTCCAGTGCATTCGTGCTGGACATTCCGCAGACGATAAAAGTCGCAATGATACTGCCCTTCACCAGCAGCAAACTCTCCGACAACACCGTCGACTTCTACTCCGGGGCCCTGCTTGCAGCCCGTGACTATGGCCGCGCCGGCGTCTCAGTCGATATAAATGCCATCGACGTACGCGACAGCGCCACCATCAGTCCTTCGACTCTGGAGGCCTATGACATAATAATTGGCCCCATCTCATCGAAAGACATGAATGTCCTGCTGGACAAATGCCCCGAAGGCAAGTTTATCATCTCCCCTCTCGATCCCCAGGCCGCCGCTCTTTCGAAGGACCGTCCCTCGATCCAGGCGCCCACACCCGCGGCCCTGCAGAATCAAGACATAGTGAACTGGGCCATTCAGGACATGATGCCCGGCGACAGCCTGGTTCTCATCACATCCAAGGGCGCTCCCCTTTCAGAGGGCAGCAGATGCATTATCGAAACTCTCAGAAACTCGGGGGTGAAATACCACACTATCAGTTACGGGATTCTTGAAGGCCTCTCCATCCAGAAAGCTTTCGAGTGGCACCACAGTGCAAACGGCACAACGCGTTACATTGTTGCCGCAGACGACGAATCCTTCGTGAACGATGCCGTTCGCAACGTCAACCTGATGCTCTTCAAGAAGCACGACGTCGCTCTTTACGCGCCTTCGCGCATACGTTCCTTCAACATGATCGAAACCGAGTACCTGCACAGCGTGAACACTCACATCAGCGCAGCCTACTTCACCGACTTCAACAACAAGAAGGTCAGCGATTTCATCATGACCTACAGGGCACTGTACAACGTGGAGCCCAATCAGTTTGCCTTCCACGGCTACGACACCATGAACTGCTTCATCTCCATCTGCCATGAATTCGGACGGCAGTGGGCGAAGGTGCTGAAAGACTACAACGGTCACGGCCTTCAGACCGACTTCCGCTTCGAGCGCGAAGAAGGCAATGAAGGATTCGTGAACACGGCAGTGCGCCGCGTTGTCTATACGCCTGATTATCAGATTGTTTTACAGTAAGAGAGCCTTTGCGTTCGCAATGGCTTCAGGAGTGATTCGCTCGCCGCTCAGCAGGCGGGCGATTTCATTTACGCGCTCCTCGTCGGACAGGCGCCGCATGGTTGACACCGCGGCGTCGGCAGAAGCGCTTTTTTCCACCACGAAATGGGCCTTGCCCTTGGCTGCCACCTGCGGAAGATGGGTGATCGCCAGCACCTGCATGCTGTCCCCCATCCGGCATATCATCTGCCCCATCTTGTCGGCGGCGCTGCCGGAAACACCTGTGTCTATCTCATCGAAGATCATTGTAGGCATGCCGGTATAGCGCGCCATCAGAGCCTTGAGGCTCAGCATTATACGGGATATTTCACCTCCCGAGGCGCATTTGGCCACGTCGGCCGGGGAGGATCCCGTAGAAGAGAACTTGAAAGTGACAGCATCGGAGCCGGTGGCCGACGGCTCGGCGGCAGTGAGTTCCACCGCGAATACAGCCCTGTCCAGCTCCAGGAAACGAAGGGACTCCTGTATTCCGGCAGCCAGCCCTGGAGCAGCCTTCTGCCGGGCGGAGTGAATCCTGCCGCATATTGCGAGATGCGCCTTGCGTGTCCCGGAGAGTGTTTTTTCAAGTGCGGCGGCCTTCTCTTCGATGGCCGTGGAATCGAACAGCGCCTCGCCGTAGCGCTCACGTGCAGCGATCAACTCGGCGACCGAGGCGCAGCCGTGTTTCTGCATCAGGCTGTACAGCAGGCTCATCCTGTCTTCAACCTGCTCCAGACGCTCCTGCGAAAGATTCACGCGGGAATCCATCTCCGCGACAGTTTCGGCTATGTCGGAGAGTTCTATGCGGGAAGAATGAAGTCGCTCCGCAAGTTCGGAGGTGCCTGGCACAAGCTGGGAAAGCTTTCCCAGGATGCGCTCCGCCTCCTTGAGTGCGGATTCCACGCTCATTCCCTCCTCAGGTTCAAGAAGCGCACTGACGGCGGAGAAATTCTCCTTTATGGATTCGGCGTTGGCGAGCTGCTTCTGCTCGGCGTCAAGTTCTTCCAGTTCTCCGTCCCGCAGGCGGGCGTCGTCGAGCTGCTTGAAGCGGGCAGCATTGTAGTCCCTGTCTTCCTGAAGACGGGACAGGCGCCCGTGCAGGGCATCCAGCTCCTTCGTTTCACTCAGGATGACATTCCAGAGCCGGCGGCACTCCTCCACGTCGGCGACGCAGCCGGCATAGTGGTCCAGGACTTCCATCTGGAAGCGCTTGTCCGCGAGTTGCAGGCTCTGGTGCTGGGAGTGGATGTCCACCAGCGACGATGCAATCCCCTGAAGCACCTGCACGTTCACCGGAGAATCGTTTATGAAACAACGGCTGCGTCCGCTTGCGTTCAGCACCCTGCGTATCAGCAGCCTGCCATCCTCCCATTCCACCTCGGCCTCTTCAAGTACGGGACGAACTGTCTCGGGCGCGGTAAACTCGCCCTCCACTATGCAATTCTGCGCACCCGGAGATATCAGGGAAGCGTCGCCTTTTGCACCAGTCAGGAGCGACAGCGCCCCCAGCAGGATGCTCTTTCCGGCACCCGTCTGCCCCGTAATAATGCCGAGACCCTCCGGAAGAGTAATGTCCAGAGAGTCTATCAGCACGTAGTTCTCTATGTGAAGAGAGCTGAGCACGGCTCTACTCCTCGCTCTTGGCAGTGCGGAAGTAGAGTTCGCCGTTCTCGAACTCGGAGATAGCTACGAGGTCCGGCTTGGGCTGACGCTCATAGTACTTGGAGATCTCGATCTGCTCCTTGTTCTCGAAGACCTCTTCCTTGGTGGCGTCGCGCTCGCCGCGGAAGTCCTCGAGTTTCTTGTTAAGTTCCTTCTTCTCGGCAAGGGCGATCTGGTTCGCCCTCTTGGAGAGAATCACAACTGTCTCGTAGATATTGCCCGTAGGCTCGGCCAGGTTCTTGATGTCCCTGGTAATGGTATTAACCGGTATTTTCTTGTCCATATCTTTTATACCGCCCGCACGTCGCGGAAAGTTTCAAATTTTTTCTTTCGCCCTCCTGTAAAGATGCTCGAGTTCTTTGCCTCGGGGAGATTCGGGGTATTCCCCGATAAAGGTCAGATAGTCGTCAATGAACACCATGTAGCGTTCTTTCTGCTTCTGGGGAATACTCAATTGCGCATATTTATAGGAAGACATCGCGGTATAGTATAGGATGTCCTCGCGGTAAATATTGTCGGCGTCATCCTTCAGGATGTTGCGGAACGCAACCCTCGCGGAGTTGTAGTATTCCATCTTGTAGTAGATGTAGGCGTTTTCGTAGGCCTTGCGGTCCAGACGCTCGTTCAAGTCGTCCAGCATACGCTTGCATACGGCGGTATGCAGCGAAGCGGGATGGTTCATCTGATATTCGTTTATCGCCACCATCGCCGCATAGGTGGGCGTCTGGTCCAGTTCCCAACGGTATGTGCTCTTGTAGAGGCAGTCCAGGCGGAGGAACTCGGCATCGTCCGCGAAGGGGCTGCGGGGGAACTTGTCGATGAAGGACTTGAAGTTCACCTGGGCGGTATAATAATCTTTGTAGCGATAGTTGCTGAGCGCCCAGTAGAACTGCACGGTGTCGTCCTGCGGAGTGCCGCTGGTGAGCACCGACATGCTCTCGAACATGTCGGCCGCCTTGTGGTACTTTCCCTTGTTGAAGAATTCGAAAGCCGCCTTGTATTTGGCTTCTACATCGTTGCCGGAAAGCAGCTGTTCGTACTGGCTCTTGCAGGAGGGCACAATGCAGAGCAGTGCCGCAAGCGCAAGAATAATTCTGCTGAGTTTCATTTCTTCAAATATTTTTCTGCATCCAAAGCCGCACGGCATCCCGATGCCGCAGCGTTGATGGCCTGGCGATAGTGCGGGTCCTGCACGTCCCCGGCAGCGAACACGCCCTCAACATTGGTGTGCGAGGAGCATCCGTCGGTCACTATGTAGCCGTTCGCGTCGATCTCCACCCATTCCTTCACGAGGTCGGAATTGGGATGATGGCCGATAGCGAGGAAAAAGCCGTCTACTGCTATATCAAAAACCTCGCCATCTTTGCGTTCGATACGCACTCCGGTGACTCCGGAATCGTCGCCGAGCACCTCGCGGGTGTTGCAGTTCCAGAGGATTTCGATGTTGGGGGTGCCGAACACCCTCTTCTGCATGGCCTCGGATGCGCGGAACACATCCCTGCGCACAATCATATAGACCTTGCGGCAGAGCCCTGCGAGATAGGTGGCCTCCTCGCATGCGGTGTCCCCTCCTCCCACTACGGCGACATCCTTCTTGCGGTAGAAGAAACCGTCGCAGGTGGCGCAGGCCGACACTCCCTGCCCGCGATACTTGCGTTCGGAGGGAAGTCCGAGATACTTTGCCGTTGCGCCGGTGGCTATGATGACGGCATCCGCCTCGATGACGCTCTGGCCGTCAACATCGAAGCGGAACGGACGGACTGAAAGATCGGCCTTGGTAATGATGCCGCGGCGGATCTGCGTGCCGACATTGACTGCCTGCTCGCGCATCGCTCCGGTCAGCGTCAGGGAATCCACACCCTTGGCAAAGCCCGGATAATTCTCCACCAGAGTGGTGGTGGTAAGCTGTCCGCCCGGCTCAGGGCCCTCATAAAGAACGGGCTCCAAACCTGCCCGGGAGGCATATATGCCGGCGGTGTAACCTGCGGGGCCGCCGCCGATGATGAGCAATCTGGTTTTTTCCATATCGCAAAGTTAATCATTATTTTTCTTATATTTGTCTGCCTATGAGACGAATGAATTCAGCACCGGACATGGAGAAGTTCCGCTCCATCCTCAAGAACAAGGGAATGAAGGCTACCCCGCAGCGGCTTGCCGTCCACGAGGCCATGCTCGAGCTGGGCCATGCAAGCGCCGACATGGTATGCGAACACGTGCTGAAAAGCGGCGTCACCACCATAACCATAGCCTCCGTATACAATATCCTCGCCCAGCTTGCCGGCCTCGGCCTTTACCGCAGGATCCCTTCCCCCGACAACAAGATCTGGTACGACGTCACTTTGAAGTCGCATCTGCATATATTCGACCGCAAGCGGGGCGAATTCAAGGATCACAGCGACGAAAAGCTGTACTCGCTTATTCATTCCTATCTCAAGGAGAACCCTCCAAAGGGCTACAGGGTGGAGGATTTCGACATACATCTTGTCTGCCACCGAAGCAGAAACACCAAAAAAGTTTAGAATATGAAACTTGTCAATCTCGGCGAAACCAATTCGCTGCTCAACTCCTACATCGCACAAGTCCGGGACAAAGTCGTCCAGAAAGACAGCCAGCGTTTCCGCAGCAACCTGCGCCGCATCGGGCAGATTTTTGCCTACGAAATCAGCAAGACTTTGGATTACAGCGAAAAAGACGTCCAGACTCCGCTTGGCACGGCCCAGGTAAACACCTTCGACACAAGAATAGTGCTGGCGACCATCCTCCGCGCAGGGCTCCCCATTCACGAGGGAATGCTTTCGTATTTCGAGGGTGCGGAGAGCGCGTTCCTCGCCGCCTACCGCAAGTATGATGCGGCCGACAAGTTCCATATCAATGCAGAATATTGCTCGACGCCCGAGCTTGGAGGCAAGACGCTGATAGTCACCGACACCCTCATAGCTACAGGCTCCTCCATCATCATGGCTTACGAGCGCCTTGTGGACGACGGCGGAGAACCCGACCAGGCCCATTTCGTATGTCCCATCGTAAGCGCCTACGCAATGGAGGCGATGAAGAAGGGACTGCCATCAAAGGCTACCGTATGGACGGCCGCAATCGACGAGGAACTGACCAGTCACTCGTTCGTAGTGCCGGGTCTGGGAGATGCAGGAGATCTCGCCTACGGAGAAAAAGTCTAGAGTTCCTTGCGCCAGCGGGCAAGAGGAATGCCCAGTTGGCCGCGATACTTCGCGATGGTACGGCGGGCCACCTTGTAGCCGCGCTTGCCCATTTCCACCACAAGCTGCTCATCCGTGAGCGGCTTTTTCTTGTCTTCACCGTCCACACAGTCCTGAAGGGCCTTCTTGAGTTCACGGGTGGAGACCGTTTCGCCTTCCTGGTTCTCCATTCCTTCGGAGAAGAAATACTTGAGGGGGAAGATTCCGAAATGGGTTTCGATATATTTGCTGTTGACCACGCGCGAGATGGTCGAGATATCGAAGCCCGTCTTTTCAGCTATATCCTTGAGCACCATAGGCTTGAGGCGGGCGTCGTCGCCGTCGAGAAAGTAATCGTGCTGGAAGTCCAGGATGGCCTGCATGGTACGCTGGAGGGTGTTCTGGCGCTGCTTGAGCGCTTCTATGAACCACTTTGCGGAGTCTATCTTCTGGCGGATGAACGTGGCGGCTTCTTTCTGCGCACGGTCGCCTGAACCTTTCGCGTCTGCCACCATCTCGGAATACTTCTTGTTCACGCGAAGTTCCGGGATGTTGAACCGCGGCATGGAGAAGGACAATTCTCCGTCGTGCTCTTCAAGGACGAAGTCCGGAACAACCTGCTGGGCCTGTTCCACATAGCTGTCCTCCAGCTGCCCTCCCGGGGCGGGATTGAGACGGGTAATGCAGGATATTGCAGCCTTCAGGCGTCCCTCGTCCAGGTTCAGACGGCTCATCACCTTGTTGAAATGGCGGTTCGTGAACTCCTGGAACTGTTCATTCAGGATACGGTATGCATCCCTCACGTCTTCGTTCTGCCTGCGGGCCTTCAGCTGCAGCAGCAGGCATTCCCTCAGATCCCTGGCGCCGATGCCGGCAGGGTCGAACTCCTGAATCACGGCAAGCATCTTCTCGACTTCCGTTTCAGTGACCTCCAGCCCGGCCCGGAAAGCCATGTCGTCCACGAGAGACTCGATGTCGCGGCGGAGATACCCGTCGCCGTCCAGGCTGCCGATGATGAATGTGCCTATCTGATATTCACGGTCGCTGAGGTTGCGGTATCCCAGCTGGTCCATGAGACTTTCGGTAAAACTCTCGCGCACCGAGAAGGTGTTGTATTCGGGCCGTGGATCCTTGCCCCAGTTGTTGATGCGGGTCTTGTAGGAAGGAATCTCCCCGTCGTCCTTGATTTCGTCGATCGAGATATCCTTGGGTTCGTCGTCCTGCTGCTTGTCGGGGTCGGGACCGTCGTCCAGCACGGGATTCTCCTCGAGCTCGGAACGTATCTTCTGCTCCAGTTCCTGCACCGGCAGCTCGATGAGCTTGATGGTCTGGATCTGGAGAGGAGAAAGACGCTGTGTCTGTTTAAGTTCGAGGCTCTGTTTCTGCATTTCAGTTGACCTTCTTCAGCACTTTCAGGGTATCGACACGATATGCACTGCGGTTCTCGACAGCAGGATATTTAAAACGCTCCTGAACTATGAATGCGGACGGGAACTGCTGCTTGATGGCTCCCAGCGCGGCCAGGGCTTCGGATTTATTGCGGTAATCCCCCACCGTCACGCGGAAATACGGGCTCGAGAAACTCCTGTATGCGGACACCCCGGGATTCAGGACCTTGAACCTGTAGAGAGCGGCCTCGGAAGCGCTGCGCGCTGACTGGGAATTGTCGAAGAATATGCGTATGCGATAGCCGCTGAACTGCTTGCTGCGATTGGCGCGGATGCGGGTTTCCACCGCGTTGCGGATTACGCCCGACTGCCTTACGGTAACCCCGTCCGGCAGTGCATTGAAGATGCTGCTGCCCTCCAGGGTGGAATCCACGGCGGCGAGAGGCGTGAAGACCAGGGAATCCGCGAGCACGTAACCCGGAGGCACCGTCTGCTGGGCGCGGGCTGCGAAGGGAAGCAAAACAAGTATGACGATTACCAGTCTTTTCATTTCTTCAGGAATTTTGTGAGTGGCATATCCTTGTAATCAATATCCTTGCCAATCTTTCCGGCGACGTTCGCCCTGGCGTGCAGGTCCAGGTAGAAATCCTCCGGATTGAAACTCTTGTAGGTGGCGAGCAGCTGCATCAGGGAGATGCCGTCCGCGAGCTGGGCCTGGAGCGGAATGCGGTACACGCGGTCGCACTTTCCATCTACCGACACGGGCTCCCCGGTCACTACTCCCATCACCTCCCCTCCACGCTTGATGGTCGCTTCAATGTCGCGCACCTGAAATGCAGGCGCAGGGTTGCTGATGCCCACCGCGACCACCACGTTGGCGCTCCGGAGGCTCGTCGGAACCACGCTCTCGAGCTCGAACGACGACACGGAGATCTTCTTGTACTTGCTTACGCAGCCGCTCAGCAGCAAACATGCCGCCACCAGCAGGAAGGATATTCTTAATGCCTTTTTCATATAGTTTATTCTTACAAAGATAACATATTTTTTACATATCTTTGCGTCGTGAAAAAGCTTTACATCGAAACATACGGTTGCCAGATGAACGTGAACGACACTGAGGTGGTGTTCTCGATTCTGGCAAAACACGGATACGAACGCACGGAGGACATTTCGGATGCCGACGTGATAATGGCCAACACCTGTTCGATACGCGACAACGCCGAGCAGCGCATCTGGGGCCGCATCGACTATTTCAACACTTTCCGCAAGGCGAAACCGGAACTGGTCGTAGGCATTCTCGGCTGCATGGCGGAGCGCCTGAAAGACGCCCTGCTGGACACCGGCAAGGTCAACGTGGTCGCCGGGCCCGACGCCTACAGGAGCCTGCCCACACTTCTGGAAGCCGTGCAGGAAGGGCATCCCCAGATCAACGTGGAACTCTCCCGCGAGGAGACCTACGGCGACATCTCTCCGGTACGTATAGACCGCAACGGAGTGTCCGCATTCATCTCCATAATGCGGGGATGCAACAACGTATGTTCCTACTGTGTAGTGCCTTACACCCGCGGAGTAGAACGCAGCCGCGACTATCACACCATTGTTCGCGAGGCCTGCGAATGCGTGGAGAAAGGCTACAAGGAGGTCACCCTCCTCGGGCAAAACGTGGATTCATACAAGTACGAAGACGTGAACTTCGCGGGACTTCTCGCGATGGTAGCACAGATTTCCCCGGAACTGCGCGTACGCTTCAGCACCTCCCATCCCAAGGACATCTCGGACGAAGTCATCGATACCATGGCCGCCTGGCCCAACATCTGCCATCACATCCACCTGCCCGTGCAGAGCGGCAACGACCGCATACTCGAGAAGATGCGCCGCCGCTACACCCGCGAGTGGTATCTGGAAAGAGTCGCCAGGATCCGCCAGGCGATGCCGGACTGCGGAATCACCACCGACGCCATCGTGGGCTTCTGCTCCGAAACCGAGGAAGAATTCCGCGACACCCTGAGCATCTTCGAAGAGGTGGGATACGACGCCGCCTTCATGTTCAACTATTCCGAACGCCCGGGAACCCTGGCTTCACGCAATTATCCCGACGACATCCCGCTGGAAGTGAAAACGCGCCGCCTGAACGAACTCATCGCATTGCAAAACTCTCTTTCACTGGAGAGCAACCGCCGGGACGTGGGCAAGACCTTCGAGGTACTGGTAGAAGGTCCTTCGAAAAAAGACCCGTCCGAACTCTGCGGCCGGACGGGATCCAATAAGATGTGTGTCTGGAAAGATTCGCAGCACAAGGCGGGCGATTACACTACGGTGCGCGTACTCGACTGCACCTCCGCCACGCTTCTCTGCGAACTTATTTGACTATCTGGTCTTTCAGGAATTTGGCCAGATCCGTCTTGAAGACTTCACGGTAGGAGCCCAGACCGTCACCCTTGCGATAGGGCGGATGGTTGAATCCCCAGCCGTGTCCCCCGCCGGGATATATATGCATCGTGGAGACAACATCGTATTTGCGCAGGGCATAGTAATAGTCGATACTGTTCTGGATTGGAACTCCCCCGTCATTGCCGCTGAGGCCTATGAAAGTGACCGGAGTGCGTCCGTTAACCCTCTTGTGCAGGGAATACCATTCGATATCCTCTTCGCTCGGATTGGTGCCTATCAGGTTGTTGCGCGAGCCCATGTGGGTGACGCCCTTTTCCATGCTGATTACGGGATAGATGAGCACGGAGAAGTCCGGACGGGTGATGTCATCGACATAGAGGGTGGATGCGCTCGCAGCGAGGTGGCCGCCGGCGCTGAATCCCATCACGCCTATCTTGTCGATCCCCCACTCCGCAGCGTGATAGCGGCAGTAGCGGAATGCGTTCTGAACATCGGTGAGCGGAACGGTCTTGTGTCCGTAAGGCAGACGGTAGAACATATTGCAGACTGCGATTCCCTGGCTCAGGAGCCATTCCACGGTGCAATAACCTTCGTTCACCTCGGACACGAACCAGTATGCTCCGCCTGGGCAGTTGATTATCATCAGGCCGTTGGGGTTTTCAGGGAAATAGATTTCCATGCGGGCGCTGTCGCCTATGTCGTAGACATCGCCGGAGGGCCTCACGGTCTCGGGACCGTGCTTGCCGTTGTCTTCGCCGGGGCCGAGGGTGATGGCTACGCCGTCCTCGACTATGCCCTTGTCAACTCCCTGTCCTTCGGGATAGAGGTAGACAATCTTGTTCTGCTTGATGGGCTTGTCGTCGTTCACGCCGGCAAACATCATCACTGGCATCAGCAGTGCCAGGATAGGTAAGAGGATTTTTTTCATTATTCTACGAATGCTACTATTTCACCTTTGACAACGTTCTTGCCCTGCTTTGCGGTCACTGCAACTATCCTTCCGTCGCGTGCGGGCACTATCTCCTCGCGGCCGTAGTAGGTCTGCACATAGCCGACAGGCTCCCCTGCCTTCACGGCCGTGCCCACGACGGGTGCGGAGGAATCGTCGTCCACATCAACCTGCCAGAGAAGCTGGCCCTTGACGGGAACCTGCACCGGGACTGCATGAGGATACTTCTCAGTATATTCTTCCACGCTGAATTCGGGCATCTCCACGACGGGGCGCGTCACCTTGATGGGAGCGCCGGCCTTGGCGCGGAAGTCCTCGAGTTCGGCATTGAAACGCTGTTTGGCAAGGCCGGAGCGGAAGTCGCGGTACTGCCTTTCGTGCATGGCGAACTCAAAGAGTTCCTCCTGGTCGGGGCCTTCGTCCCAGCCCTCTTCCTTCATCATCTGGCGGAACTTGGGGAGTTCGTCCGGATACATGTCCTGAGGGTTGCCGGTGTAGAATTCGTCGCCTTTCTCCTTCACCAGCTGCACGATCTCGGGGGCAAGTTCGCCGGGGAGTCTGCCCATCTTTCCGAGTATCATTCCCCATGTATCCTTGTCGATGGTCGTCCAGCGGGGATTGCCCTTCACCACGTTCAGAAGGTTCATGAGAGCGGTATTCTTGACATACTGGCTGAACGGAGTCACGAGGGGCGGATAACCGAGGCGGGGCCATACGTACTGCACTTCCTCGAAGAGCTTGACCATCAAGGTGTCGAGGGTTATATCCGGGCGGCCGGCAGCGCGTTCGGCAGCGTTCACGGCGCCGAGGAAAGGCTTGAGGTCGGCCATCATCGAGCCCATCATACCTCCGGGAAGGCCGCAGCCTACCAGCAGCGAAGTCATGACCTTGTTGGCAGGGTTGATCCAGTAGCCGAGGAAGTCGTCGATAAACTCCTGGGTGAGAGCGCGCACCTGCATGTATGCGTCCATATTGATATCCTTCACCAGGAAGCCGTCGGCCTTGAGCATCTCGCGGACGGTGATTACATCCGGATGCACCTTGCCCCAGGAGAGGGGTTCTACCGCAACGTCGATGTAGTCGGCACCGGCGCGGGCGACCTCCAGCATGGATGCAGGGCTGAAGCCGGGGCCGCAGTGGCCGTGGTACTGCACCTTGATATGAGGATATTTCTTCTTGATTTCGGATGTCAGCTGCGCGAGGAAGGTGGGGCGGCCGATGCCCGCCATGTCCTTGAGGCAGATTTCATCGGCGCCGTACTCTACCAGATGGTCCACGACGCCCATATAATACTCTACCGTATGTACCGGGGAATATGTAATGGAGAGGGCTGCCTGGGAGATCATTCCAGCCTTCTTGGCGTACTCGACGGAGAGTTTGAGGTTGCGGTGGTCGTTGAGGCCGCAGAAAGAACGGGCGATGTCGGTGCCCTGCGCCTTCTTCACCTTGAACATCAGTTCGCGCACATCCGCCGGCACGGGGTTCATGCGGAGGGCGTTGAGGCCGCGCTCTAGCATATGGGTCTGGATTCCCGCCTTGTGGAAGGGGGCCGTCCACTTGCGCACGGCGATGTTGGGATTCTCGCCGTAAAGTAGATTTACCTGCTCGAATGCACCGCCGTTGGTTTCAACGCGGTCGAAGCATCCCATATCTATGATTGCGGGGGCTACCCTTACGAGTTGGTCGACTCTGGGCTGGTATTTGCCCGAAGATTGCCACATATCCCTGTATACCAGGGAGAACTTGATTTCTTTTGCCATAAAAACTATGTTGTCATTCCCGGTCTGACCGGGAAACCGATTACAAAGATAAAAAATAAACTTGCAGGGTTAAAATATTTTTGTACCTTTGTGGTCCCTAACACGGTGCGATTAGTTCAGTTGGTAGAGCACCAGATTGTGGTTCTGGTTGTCGTGGGTTCGAGCCCCACATCGCACCCAAAGCAAAAGACGAGGCCGTTTGGACCTCGTCTTTTGCTTTGGGTGCATAGCACCTTTGTTCAGGGGCGCTGCCCCTAAAGTACCCCGCAGCTCCCGGGCTTTGTCCTCCGGACCGCCCTCCGCCGTTCGCGCTGAAGCGCTCATTTTTTGTTTTGTTCCGGATTTTACCTCTTTTTCGGAACAAACACTTCAAATCGAAACGTTTGTTCCCGTTTCAGGCCTGTTTTCGGAACAAACCTCCATAGGAATCACTGACCAGCCTTATTTTTCCGCCCCATCACCCAACCACCTAAATGGCGGCATCCATGGCATTCTCCAACTGTACAAGGTCGAATAATACCCCGGGGACCTTGTATACCCCCGGATTGCAGGAGTATGTTTTCTATTGAAAAGTTGCAGATTCAATTTTTATTTGTACCTTTGCTAAGTCATGTGATTAATGACAATTTGTACCGAACCTAAAAACAGACATCTACTCCTAATAGGTGTCTGTTTTATTTCACTCAAAGACACTTAACTCGAGGGGAGGTGATGAATCAAGGGAGTCCGTTGTCTTCACAAGGTACAAATTATTAATCATATGAAAAGAAAGACTAGGAGTGCCTGATGTAGAAGAGTGAAAGGCTCTGCCGCAAGGCGGCTCTGTTCTATCCCCTCGGGTTTTTTGAGTATTTGAGTCCATCTTGAGAAGGACGGCCAACACTACTACTATGGGAACCTGAAGGCCCTGACCGACCATTGGTCCAAGGATGCCATCGGGGTCTCTTACTCGTACTTGAAGAACCTCAACATCTCCGAAGAAAAGCCCTATCGGAATGATTTTTGCATCATTCGCAGAGGTTGTATTGTTACCTCATCAAGACATGAAAAGAATTAAAGGAATCATTCTATTTGCCGCCGTTGTATCTATTATAAGTTGTGGCTCTGCTAAACAAGCCACTTCAACTATTGTAGGTGGAGACTACGATGCAAAAAAGAACACCACCGAGTATTTTGTGTTTCCCTACGGTCAAGTTTCAATTCCTGGCAAATGGGAGAAAACCTCTTACAATAGTGTTTCAAGACAGCAATTCTTCCGCAATGACGAGTCTGTCAACATTGCCGTTTCATTTGGTCCCTACGATAAATACGAGTTTAACATGGATGGCTCGTTAAAGGGATATGAGTTTGTGGAGGCTTTCTACGAATGGGAGTCCAAATACTTCGTTTCAAATGGACTTGAGTGCAAGATTCTTGAGACTGATAAAGGGAATAAACACATCTTGTATCGCGTCTTCGGTAATAAGTTCGATACCTATATCTTGATTTGCGAAAAGAATGGATTTGTCAGCAACTTCTCAATCAATGCAACGGACAAATGGACCGAGCAACAAAAGGTTGATTTCCTGAAGAGTCTCTTATAACGAATCAACGAATCCGTTTAATACAAAAAGAAAAGGTGATACATTCAGCAACGGTGTATCACCTTTTTAATATTGTAAACTGATACGTTTCGCCGTTCAGCGGGAGCGGTAGCAGCGGAGGGTGTTCTTCATCAGCATGGCGATGGTCATGGGGCCGACGCCGCCGGGGACGGGGGTGATCCAGCCTGCGACAGGGGCGCAGGAAGCGAAGTCCACGTCGCCGCAGAGTTTCCCTTCGGCATTGCGGTTCATGCCCACGTCTATCACCACGGCTCCGGGCTTGACCATGTCTGCTGTAATCAGGCCGGCCTTCCCTACCGCGACCACCAGCACATCTGCCTGACGGCACACGGCGCCCAGGTCTGCGGTGCGTGAGTGGGCGATGGTGACGGTCGCATTGCGGTCCAGCAGCAGTTTCGCAACCGGCTTGCCCACAATGTTGCTGCGGCCCACCACCACGGCGTTCTTGCCGCGCAAATCGTATTCTATGCTGTCCAGAAGCCTCATCACGCCCGCAGGAGTGCAGGGCACGATGCAATCCTTCCCAAGCCACAGCCCGGCAACGTTGGAAGGATGGAATCCGTCCACGTCCTTCTCTGCGGAGATGGCATCAATCACCTTCTCCTCGTCGATATGCTTGGGGAGAGGAAGCTGGACGAGGATGCCGTCCACGGCAGGATCTTCGTTCAGCACGGATATCTGCGACAGCAGTTCGTCTTCCGAAACAGCGGCGGGCAGTTCAACAAGCTTCGATTCCATCCCGGTATATGCGGCAGCCTTGATTTTGTTGCGCACATACACCTGGCTTGCAGGGTTATCCCCCACAATGATTACGCAGAGGCAGGGTACCCGCTCACCACGGGACACGATCCCGGCGACCTCCGCCTTAACTTCGTCCTTTACGGCCTGACTGATGGCCTTTCCGTCTATTATCATATTTCCAATGCGCAGTGCGCTATATCATTCCTGTAAAACAAATTGTCGCAGCGTACCCTGGCCACCTCGCGGTACACGTTCGCACGGGCGTCGGCCACGTCGGTGCCGCTTCCTACTACCATCAGCACACGGCCGCCGGATGTGGTCAGCACACCGTCGCGAAGGGCTGTTCCCATATGGTAGACCTTGGCCTCAACCCCGGTCAGGCCTATTTCAAAGCCCTTTTCGTACTTGCCGGGATAGCCCTTCGATGCCAGCACCACGCCCAGCGTAACGGCATCTTTCCACACGGGTTCAGAGGTCTCGCGGCCGCTTGCAACCGCATCAAAGATATCAAAAATATCGCTCTCGAGCAAAGGCAGCACCACCTCCGTCTCCGGATCCCCGAAGCGGGCGTTGAACTCTATCACCTTTATGCCCTGGGGAGTTTTCATCAGACCTCCGTAGAGCACACCGCTCAGCGGACATCCCTCCGCGACCATCGCGGAAGCCGCCTTGCACATTATCTCCCTGAAGGCAAACTCCCTGTCGGCCTCAGTAATGAACGGCAGGCCGGTGTAAGCGCCCATCCCTCCGGTATTGGGGCCCTTGTCGCCATCGTAGGCACGCTTGTGGTCCTGCGAAAGCGGCATCGGATACACCCGCTCCCCGTCCACAAAACAGAGGAAGGAGAATTCCGGACCGGTGAGATAATCCTCGATCACAACCCTGCCGGCACCGAAGGTTTCGTCCAGCAGCATATCGGAAAGGGCTGCCCTGGCTTCAGCAAGATCCTGAGCGATCACCACTCCCTTGCCGGCCGCCAGCCCGTCATACTTGATGACAGCGGGGAAAGGCCTGGCGGCAACGTACTCCAGCGCCTCGTCATACGAAGAGAAACTGCGGTAGCCGGCGGTAGGGATGCCGTACTTTGCCATCAGCTCCTTGGCAAACTCCTTGGAACTCTCGATGCGGGTGGCGGATTTGGTATGACCGAATATCTTGAGGTCGGCAGCGCGGAAAGCATCCACTATGCCGGCTGCAAGCGAAGCCTCGGGCCCTACCACGGTAAGATCCACCTTATTCTCCAGCGCGAAGGCCTTGAGGCCCTCGACGTCGGTGTCTTTCAGAGGAAGGTTGAACGCCTGTTCTCCTATGCCGGCATTGCCGGGGGCACAGTAGATCTTTTCCACCTGCGGACTGCGGCTGAGCGCATCCACGATCGCGTGTTCGCGACCGCCGCCTCCGATTACCAGGACAGTTTTTCCCAGACAGTCCTCCAATTTTATTTCCTTGCCTTCAATGGCAGATCTCTGGCTGGGGAGAGGATATGCAAGTCCCATATAATCAATGTTTAAAATGACGTACGCCCGTAAAGAGCATCACTATTCCAAGTTCGTCGGCCTTGGCGATGGCTTCCGCGTCGCGTATGCTTCCACCGGGCTGGACAATGGCGGTCACGCCGTATTCAGCGGCCAGTGCAACAGTATCGTCGAAGGGAAGGAAGCCGTCGGAAGCCAGGATGAGGCCGGAGGTAAAGCCGGCAGCCCTGGCCTCTTCCAGGGCGATGTGCGCGGAGCCCACGCGGTTGGTCTGGCCGGCGCCCACACCAATGGTATGGCCGTCGCGAACCACAGCTATAGCGTTGGATTTCACGTGCTTGACTATCTTCCAGCCGAACTCCAGGTCCTTCATTATCGCGGCCGTAGGCTTGGCCTTGGTGACGCACATATCCTCTGTCACCTGCTCGACCTGAGTGTCCAACTGCTGCACAAGGAGCCCGCCGTTGACGCCCACATAC
>Ga0256407_10001890_pt1 | contig 41910 bp, 32 predicted proteins | sample RumenRJG_04DNA_FD_193489 | JGI IMG/M metagenome (GOLD analysis project Ga0256407, IMG submission 193489) | Bovine rumen microbial communities from Lethbridge, Alberta, Canada - RJG_04 | ecosystem: Host-associated > Mammals > Digestive system > Stomach > Rumen | place: Canada: Alberta... | reverse complement strand
TTCAAGAGTGTCGTACGGAGCGCCGGTGCTGTATATCATGTGGTCTCCGGGCCTCAGAACGCCTGTCAGAGCCAGACTCAGCGCATGGGTGCCGTTTACTATTATCGGGCGCACAAGAGCCGCCTCGGCGTGAAATACGTCGGCGAACAGCTGCTCGGTCGCCTCGCGTCCCATGTCGTCGTAGCCGTAGCCGGTGTTCCAGGAGAAGTGCCTGTCGCTTATGCCGTTCTTCTGGAAGGCGTCCAGCACCTTGTACTGGTTGTATGTCATGATATCGTCAAGGTCATCGAACAAAGGCTTTATTTCCTGTTCGCAGGAATCAACCAGATCGAGAACCTCTTCAGATATCCCGAATTCGTTAATGAGTATATTTTTTGAGTTGTTCTTCATGAAAATCTCCTATTGCCTGACTTGAAAACGCGCTGTGGTTGAAGAATATCAGCACCGGCCATTCAGGCCTCTCGTATGCCGGATTCTTCTGTATGTATTGGTCAAACTCCTTCTGCATGCCTGCTGTAATGCATGGCAGACGCGTGGTCTTGACCTTTCCGAGCTTCTTCTGCCATCTGAGGGCCGGGAATCCGTTGGCTCCGTAGTAATTCTGTGAGTCGTCGATATAGGTTTCCCCCAGCTTTGATGAGCCGCTTATCAGCGTCGCCTGAGCGATACGGTCCGTTCCTTCGCGGATGTTCTTGGAATCGCCTTCGTTGTCGCTGCCGATACCCTTGACTCCGTTGATGCTCAGATAGTAGTTGTTGGATATGTACGGATCGTCCGTAAACTTTGATTCGTCCAGATAATCGCCGATTATGCCTCCCGAAATGTCTGAGTTAACTATTGAGCCGGCGTTGTAGCAGTTTGACAGAACGACGCCTTTGACTCCCGCTATTCCGACGATGCCTCCCGCGTATCCGCGGATGCCGTTCTGGCTCAGAAGCTTGTTGTTATTCACCTTGATGTGTCCTGTGTTGTAACTGTTGACGATCTTGGAGCCCTTCGCGTTCATGTAACCGCAGATTCCGCCGGTACCTTCTGTGCCGGATATTACGTTGCCCGTGTTGAAGCATTCCTCGATTATGGAATCCGGGCTGACGGATCTTCCGCATACGCCTCCGGTACCGTAGGTCGTGGCGCCTCTCTCAGTGGAAACTACTTTGCCTCTGTTTCCGCATTTTATTACCGAGCCCCAGTTTTCACCGACAACTCCGCCGACCTTGAAGGTTCCTCTGACGTCTCCGTTGTTGACGCAGCGTTCAATGCTGCCGCCTTTATTGTAGCCGACTATGCCGCCGGTCTTTGATCCGCCCTTTACGCCGGCGTCTGACACGCACTTCTTTATCACGCCTTTACTGCCGAGGTGTCCGGCTACGGCGCCGCATTCGTTTCCTGAGGACCGCACATTGCCTTTTACGGTAAGATTGCGGACAGTGCCGTTGAGATAGCCGAAGAAACCGGTGTATCCGCCGTTTTCATTTATGTCAACGGTTATGGAATGACCGTTCCCGTCAAAGATTCCTTCAAAACATACGTCTTCACTGCGTCCGATCGGCGTGAAGGTGTCTCTGATCGTAATGTCACGTCCGAGCTTTATGGTTTTGCCCCTGAAGGACTCGTACTTGTTCGCGACATATCCGTCGAAATGACTCTGGTTGACAAGGTAAGCAAGTCCCTCAACCTGTGAGGATGTGTACAGTGTAAACTCAGTATCGCGCTGGTGATTGTCGAACCATGTGGTGCTGAATGTAGGCAGAGCGACCTCTTCAGTATCTTCTTCCTCGTCATACGGATCGTATGGAACGTATGCAAAGGCAGGCGTCAAACACCCCGCGGCGAAAATTATGGATAAAGCTATTGCTGCTGTAACTTTTGCTAGTCTCATTTTTTAATCTCTCGCTTTCTTTCTAGTTCCCATTCCATGTCTTTCACCAAATCCCTTTTTACATTCATCTTGTGATTTGCGTAGAGCTGTGTTGTCGTAACCTGTTCGTGATCAAGCAGCGCCTGCACATCAAAGATCGAATTCCCTCTTCCTATAAGACTCGTCGCCGCAGTAGCCCTGAGCTTATGCGGGCTGTAGCCGGCTTTTCTGGATGTGGACAGTCCTATGGAAGTATATTTCTTGACCAGGTCCCTTATGGCCCGCTCAGTCATCCTGCGTCCCTGAAGCGACAGGAAAAGAGCGTCTTCATGACCCGGTATTATCTTCTCGTCATCAGGCCTCTCGTTTTCGAGGTAATCGATGATCACCTCTGTTACAGACTGGTTCAAAGGCATTATGGCCTCTTTGTCCCTCTTCCTGAATATCTTGAACTCTCCCCTGTTGAAGTTAAAGGATGAGACGTTCAGCTGCTGAAGCTCGAACAGCCTGAGCCCGTAGGTGATGAAGAGAAGCAGGATTGCCTTGTCCCTCTTCTTCGTCTTCTCCCAGTACTGGTGCTCCTTTTCGGTGAGGTTGGCACCTGTTGAAACCGCGTCGAGCATTATCATGACCTCGTCGTCCTGCAGAGCCTTGATCTCACGCTCGCTTGCCTTCGGAACGCGGATCGGGTCGAAACCGTCCGTTATGTTTTTTTCGACAACGCCGTCCCTGTAGAGCTGCTTGAACAGCACTGATATGGAAGATTTCTTTCTCGCAAGCGTCTTGTTCGTGTTTTCGTAGAGGACTATCTCGTTGTCCTTTTCGACGCTGTAGCTCCTGCAGTAATCTATGAACAGATTGACGTCTACGGCCATTATCTCGTTGAATTCATCCTGTTTTATGTCCCTCGGCTTCTCAGCTTCGGTAAGGGCTGTATTGTCGATGAGGTACTGGCAGAAGAAACGTATGTCCGTCAGGTACGCCAGTCTTGTCATCGGAAGAACGTTGCCTTTGAGGTAAGCAAAAAAGCCCCTCATGAATGTCGGGAGCTCTTTTTCGATTCCAACGCACTTGGAGACGACCTCGTGCTCCTTAAGTACGATGTTATCCGGTTTTTCGCTTCTATTGTTTAATCTTACAGTTTTTTCTCCAGCCAACTTATGAATCCCCTTTTTGCTTCCTGATCGGTCAAGTATGCCGATAAATCGAACAGATGTATTCTATCATATCTGCGGAACCATGTTAACTGTCTTTTGGCATAATGTCTTGTATTTTTTTTGATTTTATCAACGGCTTCTTCAAGGCTCGTTTCCCCGTCCAGATATTCGATGATTTCCTTGTATCCGATGCCCTTCATAGAGATATCTTCGGCGGTCAGTCCCATTCCGGTAAGTTTCTTAACTTCATCGATAAGACCGGCTTCAACAAGCGCGTCGACACGTCTGTTGATCCTGTCGTAGAGCTCTTCCCTGTCCCTCGTGAGACAGACCATCAGAGGATCGTAGTCAGGATTTTCGGAAATGTTGCCGTCAAATGGCCGGACACGCCCCTCCCCTGCCTCGAGACGTTCGATCGCCCTTATGACCTTCTTGACATTGTTGGGATGGATTCTTTCCGCCGCGTCGGGGTCAAGCTCCGAGAGCATCCTGTGAAGGCTCTCAGGGCCCTCAGCCGCAGCCTTTGCCTTAAGTTCCTCGCGCAGCCCGGGATTTCCTGACGCTCCCGCAAAGTCCATGTCGTAGAGAATTGAGTTAAGGTAAAGTCCGGTTCCTCCTGAAATTACCGGAAGTTTGCCCCTTGAGAGGATTTCATCGATGGTCCTTCTGGCCATCTCCTGATAACGGGCAACTGAAAACTCCTCCCTCGGATCAAGGAAGTCTATCATGTGGTGAACGGCCTGGCTCCGCTCCGCCTGCGAGGGCTTCGCGCTGCCTATGTCCATATATTTATAGAGCTGCATGGAATCGCAGGATACTATCTCTCCGTTGAATGCCCTTGCAGCTTCTATGGCGTATTCAGTTTTTCCGACAGCCGTAGGTCCGGCTATCACAAGAATGCGTTTTTCGTTCATGATTAAGCTCGTTTGAACATGCGTTCAAGCTCGTACTTCGTCATCCTTATGAATGTAGGCCTGCCGTGAGGGCATGAAAACGGGTTTCTGCAAGCCCTGAGCTGGTCCATGAGAGCGCTGATTTCACTGCTGTCCAGCACATCTCCGCCCTTGACGGCGGATTTGCAGGATCTTGTGATGATCTTATCAAGAGTGCTGCGGTCAGTCAGGTCAGGTTTCTCGCTTAATTCACTGAAAAGATCCTTCAGAAAGTCCTCGGCCTCCCCCATTTCCATGAAAGCGGGGATTTCCCTGACGATATAGGTGTTGTTGCCGAAGAATTCTATGTCGTAGCCCATTGCGCGGACATCGTCTATCCATGCGTCCTCGGTGGCAGAGACATCGGAGGATACGCTGAAGGACAAAGGCATCAGCATCTGCTGCGAGAACTTCTCGGAAGCGTTGTACTGATCCATGAGCTTTTCGTAGAAAACCCTTTCATGAGCTGCGTGCTGGTCGATCATGTAAAAGTTCTCATCGTCCTGAGCAAGTATATATGTGTTGAAAACAGCTCCGATTACGGTCAGATCCTCGAAATCGAATGGCCTGTTGACCTGTTCAGGAACAGGATCCGGCATTTCGGTGATTTTTTCCGTCTCGACAGCCTCCCGGCGTTTAGTTGTCAGGAACGATTTTATGTCAACTTGCTCCTGATCATCTGTTTCATCAATCTGTTCTTTATAATCAACCGGAATTACAGCCTGTTCCGCGGAAGGCTTGCTGATTTCAGGTTTATATGTAAATGATTCATCCTTCACAAACCCATCATTTTTAGTGATTTCAGGTACTGCTTTCTCCCCTTTCAGGGCGGTTCTGATAGCTTCCGCAACGAAGTCCTCCACTTCGCTGTTTTTATCGAAACGGATCTGCCGCTTTGTCGGGTGGATGTTTACATCGAGCTTTTCCGCCGGCATTGCGAGGAAGATGAACGCGATCGGGAACCTTCCCTTGAACATGCGCTCAGCATACGCCCTGTCCAGAGCCTTCTCGAGAACTGAGCTGGCTATAATCCGGCCGTTTACGCAGAAAATCTGCCTGCTCCTGGACGGGAGCGTCTTGTCAGGCGATGAAACATGAGCTTTAAGTGTGAATCCGCCTTCGGACTTTTCTACAGGAATCAGGCCTTCCCCTATGTCCTTGCCGTAAATGCTTATTATATTGGCCAGAATGTTGCCTTTGCCTGATGTGGTGAACACTCTGCTGCTTCCGTTGATCATGCTGAAGCGGATATCCGGGTATGAAAGCGCTATTCTCGATACGAAATCTATGACCTTTCTCGCCTCAGAAGCATCGGTCGCCAGGAATTTGTACCTTGCGGGCACGTTGAAGAACAGGTCGCGGACAGTAACCGTAGTTCCGTCAGGACAGCCCGTAGCGCTGTTTTCAAGAACCTGGGAGCTTTCTACTACGACCCTTCTTCCCGCCTTTGCGTCGGCAGTCTTGGTTATGAGCTCAACGCGTGAGACGGCGCAGATGCTGGCCAGCGCCTCGCCTCTGAAGCCCAGAGTTTCTATGCAGTCAAGATCGGCCTCGGTGGCTATCTTGCTGGTGGCGTGACGCCTGAAGGCAGTTTCGACCTCATCCGCCGGTATTCCGCATCCGTTGTCAGTGACGCGAATATATGTTCTCCCGCCGTCCTTTATCTGTACAGTGATGGACGAAGCCCCTGCGTCTACAGCGTTCTCGACCAGTTCCTTAACTATTGATACCGGCCTGTCTATTACCTCGCCCGCGGCGATTTTGTCTGCGATGTGTTTATCTAATATCTTTATCATGGCAGGTCCTTAGAGGCCCTTCTTGAGCTCTTCCAGTATCTTGAGCGCCTCGGAAGGCGTTGTGTTCATCAGATCCAGGGATTTAAGCTTTTCCTTTACAGGATCAGGCACGGTTTCAAAGAACGTAAGCTGTGTTTCCCCTGTGTTTTCCTTTACGACTTCAACATTCTCCTTCATGTCGCCTACAAGGCTGTCAAGGTGGCCTCTCGCGTTTACGAGAAGCTCGTCAGGTACGCCTGCGAGCTGCGCCACATGAATGCCGTAGCTCCTTGAAGCGGAGCCCTCGACTATCTTGTGCAGGAACACAATGTTTCCGTTATCCTCAATGACGTCGACGTTCAGATTGCGGATTCCATCCATGGTGTTCTCCAGCACCGTCATCTCGTGATAATGAGTGGCGAACAGAGTCCTGATGTGCCTTTTGCTTACGAATTCGGCGGTAGCCCAGGCGATGGAAAGCCCGTCGTATGTGCTCGTGCCCCTTCCTATCTCGTCGAGGATTATCAGGCTTCTCGTTGTGGCGGAATTGAGTATGTACGCCAGCTCGCTCATCTCAACATAGAACGTACTCTGGCCCTGAGCCAGGTTGTCGGAAGCGCCTATCCTCGTGAATATGCGGTCGCAGAGGCCAATGCGCGCTCTTGCCGCAGGCACGAAGCAGCCGGCCTGAGCCATCAGAACTATCAGGGCGGTCTGGCGCATGTAGGTGGATTTACCGGACATGTTCGGACCTGTGATTATAAGAAGTCCGGCGTCCTTTCTGTCGAGGTACGTGTCGTTGGATACGAACACGCTGTCCCTGACTGTCTGCTCGATGACCGGATGGCGTCCCTGCTCTATGGATATTACGTCTCCTTCGTCGATCACAGGCTTTACGTAATCGTTCTTTTCGGCAGTCTGCGCAAAGGCAGCAAGCACGTCAAGATCGGCCACGGCGCGGGAAGTGCTCTGAATTTCGGCTATGTAGCCTTTGAGCTTGTCGCGCATGTCGCAGAACAGCTCGTATTCCAGTCTGTTTATCTCCGCCTCCGCGTTCAGAACGAGTCTCTCTGTTTCCTTGAGCTGAGGCGTTATGAATCTCTCGCAGTTGACGAGAGTCTGTTTTCTTATGTAATCATCAGGCACCAGATCGTAGTTGGATTTGGTGACCTCGATGTAGTATCCGAATACTTTGTTGAATCCGACTCTGAGATTCTTTATTCCTGTTCTCTCTTTTTCCGTAGTCTCAAGGGACGCGATCCACTGCTGGGCGTCGTGTATGGAAGCCTTGAGTTCGTCCAGCTCACGGGAATAACCGGATTTTATCAGACCGCCCTCCTTGACTGTGAACGGCGGTTCATCCACTATGCCGGCGTCGATCATTGTGCATATGTCTTCAAGTGGATATATGTTTTCCCTGAGCTGAGCAATGAGGGCGCTGTCAAGGGATGAGAGATCCATGCGTATTTCAGGAAGAACCCTGCAAGAATCCGCAAGGGCCACAAGATCAGGCCCGTTGGCTCTGCCTGTTGCTATCCTGCCCGCGAGACGCTCGAAGTCGTATATTCTCTTGAGATTCTCCTTGATGTTGTTTCTTGTCAGCACATCGTCCACCAGGGTCTCGACAGCGTCAAGTCTGGCGTTGATCATCTCCGCGTTGTTTAAGGGCTGTCTGAGCCAGTGCTTCATGGTTCTTGAGCCCATGGCAGTGTGAGTCTTGTCGAGAACACCGAGAAGCGAGCCCTGAAGCCTCTTCTCAAACAGAGTTTCGGTAAGCTCGAGGTTCTTGATCGTAGCCTTGTCAAGGGACATGTGCTGGCCTACGGAATAGACCGAGAGCTCTCTTATGTGTGACAGATCGCTCTTCTGGGTATCGTAAAGATAGAGGAGCAGCGCCCCGAGTGCGACCTCAGAGTCTGTATCCTCTTCCACGCCTATTCCTCTCGAGGATGTTACGCCGAAATGGCGTCTGATCGTATCCCTGAGCGCGTCCCTGCGGTAGAACCTGTCACCAATTACGTTGATGTACGGATCGATGACCGTCGCAAGGTCCTCAGTGTCCAGAATGATTGAGGTGTTCTCGTCGAGAATGAGCTCTCTGGCGTTTATCTTGACCAGCTCGTTAATGAGAGTCTGTCTGGCGCTTGAGCCCGAGAAAGAAGTGAGGTTTATCTCCCCTGTCGACACATCGCAGTAGGATAAACCTATGCCTTCGCCGTCTGAGTAGACGGAGGCGATGTAGTTGTTGTCCTTGTCGCTGAGCATGCTGCCGGTCATGGCGGTGCCCGGGGTCACTATCTGTATGACCTCGCGCTTTACAATGCCCTTGGCAGCGGCGGGATCTTCCACCTGCTCGCAGATCGCGACCTTGTAGCCTTTGCCTATGAGGCGGGCTATGTAGGTATCAGCGGCATGGAAAGGGACTCCGCACATGGGAGCCCTTTCTTCTAAACCGCATTGTTTACCTGTAAGTGTCAGCTCGAGTTCTCTTGAAGCGGTAATGGCGTCATCAAAGAACATCTCGTAGAAATCGCCCAGCCTAAAGAACAGGATTTCATCCTTGTGTTCCTCCTTGATATCAAGATATTGCTGCATCATGGGCGATAGCTTTGATTTTGCCAATTCCTTCTCCTTACTTACCCAGCTTCTTGTTGTAAGCTTCGATGCCGAGCTTGATCAGCTCAGCTCCTCTTCTCATCTTTTCCGGAGCGAGAACGTAAGCGATACGCATCTCGTCCTTGCCCAGACCCGGTGTAGCGTAGAATCCGCCGGCCGGTGTGAACATTACTGTCTCGCCGTTGTCGTCGAATTCAGTAAGCATGAACATGAGGAAGTCCTCAACGTCTTCGACCGGAAGTCTCGCTGTCATGTAGAACGCGCCGCCAGGCTTCTGGCATACAACGCCAGGAATCTTGGAGATCTCTTCGTAAGCCGCGTCTCTTCTGGCGCAGTACTCGTCTCTCGCCTGATCATAGTATGACTTGTCCAGTCTGTAGAGAGCAGCCGCTCCAACCTGTTCCAGGGTCGGACAGCAGAGTCTGCCCTGAGCCAGCTTGAGAATGCCGCTCATGAGGTCCTCGTTCTTGGAGATAACCGCGCCGACTCTTGCACCGCACGCTGAATATCTCTTTGAAACTGAATCTACCAGAACTACTCTGTCAGCAATGTCTTCGAGCATTCCGAATGAAGTAACTTCTCTGCCGTCATAAGCGAACTCTCTGTATACTTCGTCTGAGATGATCCACAGGTCATGTTCCTTGGCGATTTCGCCGATCAGCTTCATCTCGTCGAGAGTGAGAACTCTTCCTGTCGGGTTGCCCGGGCTGATGCAGCAGATCGCTCTCGTCTTCGGAGTGATAGCCGCTTCGATCAGGTCTTTCTTGGCCCATGCGTATCCATCATCTGCGGAAGTTGTCAGCGGTACGAGAACGCCGTTGACCTGGTTGCAGAAAGTGTTGTAGTTAGTGTAGAAAGGTTCGGCAATGATAGCCTCTTCACCAGGATTCAGAAGAGCGGTGAAGATCAGAGTCAGGGCTTCCGATCCGCCGTTGGTGATCAGAATGTTGTCCCTTGTGTAATGCATGTCATACATGGCCATGTAATCGATCATCGCGTCGAGCAGCTCAGTTACACCGCCTGATTCAGCATATGCGATTACCTTCTTGTCGAAATTGTTGATAGCCTCCTTGAAGCAAGGCGGAGTCTCTACGTCAGGCTGTCCGATGTTGAGACGGTAAACTGTCTTGCCGTTTGCTTCGGCTTCAAAACCGTACTTGTTGAATCTTCTGATAGGCGAAAACTGCATCGCTCCTACTCTGTTGGAAATGTCCATATCATCTGTCTCCTTTTTATTAATTGATCATTAGTTATATATAAAAGCAAAAGCCTTTATTTCAGTTCCTTGTGAGATGCTTCAACTACCTCATCCACATCTATTCTATTATCGCATTTTTGTTTCTTCATGAAAAGAAGATATTCTATATTTCCTTTAGTTCCTGTGACAGGAGAATATGTGAGCCCCCAGGAATACAGCCCGTTCTCCTCGCCGTACCCGATTACATTCTCAATCACCTGCCTGTGGACGTCAGGATCTCTGACTATCCCCTTCTTTCCCACCTGCTCGCGTCCCGCCTCAAACTGCGGCTTGACGAGACATACCAGGCATCCGCCTTCACGCAAAAGCAGACTTGCGACAGGAAATACAAGCCTTAGTGAAATAAATGATACATCTATGCTTATAAAGTCCACATCTCTGCCAATTTCGTCAACATCGAGATAGCGCACGTTGCACTTTTCCATGTTCACGACGCGCGGATCGTTTCTCAGCTTCCAGTCGAGCTGCCCGTAGCCGACGTCTATGCAGTAGACCTTAGAAGCGCCGTTCATGAGCATGCAGTCGGTAAAGCCGCCTGTTGAAGCACCTATGTCGACTGCCTTTGCGCCTGTAAGGGCGAAATTCCACGTTTTAAGGGCTTTTTCCAGCTTCAGCCCTCCACGGCTCACATAGGGGCATAAATCTTCTTTAACGGCGATTCTGGCGTTCTCGTCAACAGGAGTGCCGGGTTTATCGCACATCACATCGTCTACGTAGACAAGTCCTGCCATTATTGACGTTTTAGCCTTTTCCCTGGATGTGAAAAGACCCTTTTCAGTTGTCAGCACGTCAAGACGTTTTTTCATTTCGTGTTCTTCCTGATAAGATCAGCCATCGAGTCTTTGTCCAGCCCGTACTTCCTGAAGAGCTCATCCTGGCTTCCGTGCTCAATGAATTTATCAGGCCAGCCAAGATTGATTACCCTCGCCGCTCCGTCAGCGGCAAGCGCCTTTATGTGTTCACCGATTCCGCCGGTCACTATTCCGTCCTCGACGGTGACTATGAGCGGAACTTTTTCAGTTGAAGCTTTCAGGGCCTCCTCGTCGAAAGGAGCGATGCTCGCGATGTTTACCACGCCGGCGGATACCCCTTCTTCTTCAAGAACGGCCGCTGCTTCAAGAGCCGGACCTGCCATTGTTCCCGCAGCCCATATATCTACGTCGGTTCCATCCTTCAGTCTGACCGCTTTTCCCGGTGTTTCCGCGACAGGTCCGCCGAGATCCGCCGCCGTGCCTCTCGGATATCTGATGGCGCACGGTCCGTCTATTGAAAGAGACATGTCCATCATGGCCTCAAGCTCCGGTCCGTCCTTTGGAGCGAGAACCGTCATGTTAGGCATGGACCTGAGATAAGCCATGTCAAATAGTCCGTGGTGCGTCTCCCCGTCAGCGCCAACGACGCCTGCTCTGTCTATGCAGAAGGTGACAGGCAGATTCTGCAGGCATACATCCTCGAGAATCTGGTCGTAAGCTCTCTGCAGGAATGATGAGTAAACTGCGACATAAGGCCGCATTCCCGCCTTTGCGAGGCCCGCGGCAAATGTGGCGCTGTGCGCCTCTGCGATACCTACGTCAAAGAAGCGGTCAGGATAGGTTTTGCTGAATTCCTCAAGTCCGACGCCGTCGGTCATGGCAGCGCTTATTCCTATGACTGACTCATCGTAATAGGCCATGTCGATCAGCTTGTCGCCGAAGACATACGAATAGGATGCTCCTGATGAACCGCCTACAGGCTCGCCTGTTTCAACATCAAAAGCGCCTATGCCGTGAAATACGTTAGGTTGTTTTTCGGCCTTTGAATAGCCCTTGCCCTTCTGGGTGACGGCATGAACGAGAACCGGCCCCTTAAGCCCTTTCGCGCGCTTAAGAGTCTGGCAGAGTTCCCTGATGTCGTGTCCGTCGACGGGTCCGATGTACTTGAATCCGAGTTCCTCGAAGAGTATGCCGTCGATTACGGCGTATTTTATATCCTCCTTGGCGTTGTGGATTCCGGATACTACGCTGTCGCCGATTACAGGAACCTTGGACAGACCTTTCTTTACAGTGGTCTTCATGTGGACGTACTTATCGGTACTTGTTATGCGTCCCAGGGACCTTGACAGTCCGCCCGTATTCTGCGAAATGGACATGCCGTTGTCGTTCAGCACGACGATGAGGTTAGTGTTCATGCTTCCGGCGTTGTTGAGCGCCTCGTATGCGAGACCTCCTGTCATGGCTCCGTCCCCGATTACCGAGACCACCTTGTAGTCGTCGCCATTTAAGTCTCTGGCGGCTGCAAGTCCGAGGCCCAGGGATATGGATGTGCTGCTGTGCCCCGTGTCGAAGACATCGTATTCACTCTCGCACGCCTTAGGAAAGCCGCTGATTCCGCCGTATTTGCGCAGATTTTCGAAGTCGTCCATTCTGCCTGTGAGAATCTTGTGCACGTAGGACTGGTGACCGACGTCCCATATTATCTTGTCCCTTGGAGTGTCGAAGCATCTGTGCAGAGCGATCGTAAGCTCTACGATGCCAAGATTGGAGGCCAGATGCCCTCCTGTCTTCGATACAGATTCAACCAGAAAATCCCTTAGTTCATAGGACAGAAGCTCGAGCTGGTCATAATCCATCGTCCTCAGTTCTTCAGGAAATTTGTGTTCTGATAAATATTTGCTCATAGTGTAAATCCCTCTAGCTTACTCTTGTGGCAAGCATCTCTGCCAGTTCAACGAAAAGTTCAGCGTTATCGTAATACTCAGCCAACGCCTCCTTGGCTGCGTCTGTCAGCTCTCTCAGTTTTCTCTTTGACTCATCGAGTCCGTACAGCGCAGGGTATGTAGCCTTGCTGTTGGCTTCATCGTGCCCGACTTCCTTGCCCAGCAGCTCCTCATCGCCCTCGACGTCGAGAATGTCGTCGCAGACCTGAAAAGCGAGGCCGAGGTTTTCGGCGTAAACGGTGAGATTCTCAAGCTCCTGCTCTGAGCATGAACCAAGTCTCGCCCCTGCCCTTACCGCGCTGATTATCATATCAGCGGTTTTTGTAATGTGTATGTAGTCAAGAAGTTCTTTTGAACACCTTTTGTTCTCAGCTTCAACATCCGCGATCTGTCCTGCGACCATGCCCGTGACTCCCGCGCCCTTGACTATCTCGTAAGCAGCTCTGACCCTGCTCTTGAGCGCATCGAAATTATCGAAGTAAAGGAGCATGTCTCTCTGCATGGCTTCGTAGGCGGCTGCCTGAAGTCCGTCGCCGGCGAGAGTGGCCACAGCGTCACCGTAGATAACGTGGTTTGTAGGCTGTCCCCTTCTCAGCTCGTCGTCGTCCATGCACGGAAGATCGTCGTGTATGAGGGAATATGTGTGTATGTACTCCATGGCGCAGGCGTACGGCAGAGCTTCTTCAGCCTTTCCGCCGCAGAACTCGCACGCAGCCAGGAGAAGAACAGGTCTAATTCTCTTTCCGCCCGCGAGGATGCTGTATTTCATGGAATCATAGAGAGTTATGCTCTTCTGGTCGATATCAGGAATGAAGTCGAGAATATGCTCATCCAGAAGCGCCTTGTATTCTTCAAAAGTCCTGTCGATCATTTCGTAAGCACCTCCACCTTCTGCTGGGCTTCCTCAAGTATTTTGGAGCACTCCTTGTATGCCTTGAGTCCTTCTTCGTAGTTCTTTATGGCGTCCTCAAGTGAAGTCTCCTGGGATTTCAGCTTTTCAGAAGCTTCCTCCAGCTTTTTCAGGGACTGTTCAAATGTCGGTTTTTTCTCAGCCATCTTCAATCCTCCTTAATTTACACGGGTTATCTCGGCCCCGGCGCTTCCGGAACCTGTCTCTATGTTCACGTTCTGTCCTATCTTCAGCTCTTCAGCCCTGCTGATTATGTGTCCATCCTCGTCGGTAACCACGCTGTAGCCGCGCGACAGAATGGATTTAGGATCTGACGCATCGAGCAGAGCTTTCAGAAGCTCAATGCGCTCCCTGCCTGAGCTGATCCTTGACGCAAGACTTTCTCCCATGGATTCAATTATCCGATCGGCGTTCATCTGTTCATAGGCGATCCTCGTGCTTATGCCCTTTGCAAAGGCGTTAGGGTCGAGCGCCGCGAGCCTGTTGCGTCGAATTTCCACAGCCTGCATCAGACTTTCGGCCAGACTTTCCTTAATGCCGCTCAGATATTCCCTCAGCTCACGCGTGTCCGGAACCGCCATCTCCGCGGCTGCCGTCGGCGTTGCCGCCCTGAAGTCCGCGGTGAAATCCGAGATTGTGAAATCCGTCTCATGTCCGACAGCGGATATCACGGGTATCACGGAATCGAATATGCTTCTTGCGACAACCTCCTCGTTGAAGGCCCAGAGTTCCTCCATCGAACCGCCGCCGCGTCCTGTGATTATCACGTCAACATCGCTGTAGTTCTCATTCAGGTCGCGCAACGCTGCCGCTATGTCCCCTGCCGCCGCAGGGCCCTGTACGAGCACGGGATATACCAGTATGTCCACGTAATCGTTCTTGTTTTTTATCGTTCTGATTATATCTCTGACCGCCGCGCCCGTCTCGGAGGTTACAACAGCGACCTTAGACGGAAATTCAGGGAGAGTTTTTTTGTGTTCAGCGGAAAACAGTCCTTCCTTTTCAAGCTTCGCCTTGAGCTTTTCAAACTGCACGGCCAGCTGTCCTTCGCCGTTTACCTCTATGTCCCTGATGTTCAGAGAGTAGTATCCGCCTCTCTCGTATACTGAGATATATCCTGAAGCGACTATCTCCATGCCCTCTTCAAGGGGGCATGTTATGCGCTCAAGATTTGAAGCAGCAAGAAAACAGTTGATCTTGCTGGACTCGTCCTTGAGCGAGAAGTAAACATGGCCTGAGCTGTGGAATTTCAGGTTGCTTATCTCGCCAATGACTGAAACGTTGGCGAGTATCGGATCCGTCTTAAGCACGCGGCCGATGTAGTTGTTCAGTTGTCCTACTCTGATCGGTTTCAGTCCCATAAGTACCTGTTGCCCAGAAGGGCCGTTCCTACAGCGTTGTCAGATGACAGACCCGCGTCAGCGAAGAACACTTTTATTCCTTTTTCTGCGAGCCTGCCGGTTATGTATTCTCTTATGAAGCGGCTTGAAGATACGCCGCCCGACATGTATATGCGGTTTATGCCCGTTTTTTCCGCGTTCTGAACTAGCATCAGGATTATTGAATCGGACATTTTCTCAAAAACTTCCCGGATGAAAGAAAACATTCCGTTTTGAATTATATGGAGTGTGTTCCTTATCTGTGTATCAAAACCGGATAGATGCACATATGCGTCCTGGACATTAATTCGTGTCAAATCATCTGTGCAGTTTTCAGCTTCGATGGCAATCAGGTCGAGCTCCTGTCCGCACGGAAAAGACATTCCCATGGCCACGCCGGCCCTGTCGAGGACCTGTCCGTATGAAATATCCTTTGTTCCGCCTGTTATCTCTATGTCCCAGAAAGCGCTTTCGCCGTTCAGATTCGCGAATGATGACGCGCCGCTGGCTTCATGTTTTTTCTGTGTTACCTTCAGCAGTTCGCACGTTCCTCCTGAAAAGTGGCACGCTGCGAAATCTCCCTCAGGTCTTTCCGCAAAGGCAGACAGTACGGCTTCAATGTGCCCCTCCTGATGGGAAAAGCCTACCGCCGGCACATCCAGCGCGGAAGCTATTGATACAGCCTGACCTGAGCCTGCGGTAAAGCACGGCATGTACGATCCTTCCACGGATCTCGGTCTTGTCGAGTACGCCACGGCGTCGATTTTCCCGCTGAATACTTCTCTGAGTTCTGCGAACATATCAGGAAGATTCTGCACGTGCTGGAAAAGAGCTTCAGACTGTCTGAGTCCTCTCTCTCCTTCCCTGACTTTGAGAAATCGTCTGATATCGACAAGCGTTTCCCCGTCTTTTACTACAGCTATCGATGTCTTGTAGTTGCTGGTGTCGATTCCTAAGACATGCTTATCAGTCATTTTTGCTGCCCTTGGTCACGGCGCCCAGAACTCCGTGTATGAATCTGGCGGAGCTGTCCGTGCTGTACTTCTTCGCCATGTTTATCGCTTCGTTTATGCTGACAGCTTCCGGTATGTCGTCGCTGTATCTTATTTCGCCGCAGGCAAGGCGCATGATGGCCAGATCCACCTTAGGCATTCTGGTCGTCTTCCATCTTGAGGCGCATCTGTTTATGTCTGCGTCGATCTCATCAAGATGAGCGACTGTCTCTGACAGCAATCTTCCGCCGCGCTGGGCGTGATCGCCCGGAAGTCTCTCCGCTGCGAGCTGGGTTGCCTTTGCCTCATCGAGGGACTTCGTGGCGTCCATCTCATAGAGTATCTGCATCATTATTTCCCTTGCATCATTCCTGGTCATCTCTCTTGACTCCCTCCACATGGATATTAACGGCGTTTAGCTTCATGTTAGTCATGCTGCGGATCTCGTTCTTTACATTCTCCTGGATGTCCCATGCAACCTGAGGAATCTTGCATCCGTATTTCACGATAACATGAAGATCTATCTCAATCTGATCCTTGTTTCTAATTACCTTGGCGCCCTTGGAAACAAGTTCCTTTCCGCGTGCCGCCTTGCTGATGATGTTCGTGATTCCGCCGGCCATCTCAGCGACGCCTTCAGTTTTAAGCGTCGCGTTGATTGCGCATACTGCAAGCACGTCATCAGAAACATTTAAAACGTCTTTATCCTCTGCCATTATTCTTTATCCTTATCCTCTTTTTCGTTTATCTTCATGATGACCTTCTCGATACGTCTGTCCTTTACAGATTTGATCGTGAAGACCAGATTCTCCCACGTAAGCTCCTTGCCCAGATCATCTTCGTCAGGTATTTCGCCGAACATGTCGATAATGAAGCCGCCGATGGTCTCGGAATCCTCAGATTCGAGATTTGTACCCAGCTCTTCGTTGATGTCGTCAAGGTACATGCTTCCTTCGATCATGTAGAGATCATCGTCAAGCCTGGTGAGTTCCTGTTCCTCCTCGTCGTATTCGTCGTCGATTTCTCCCATGACTTCCTCGATGATGTCCTCCATGGTGACTATGCCGCAGAAGCCGCCGTACTCATCGATGAGAATCGCTATCTGCTGCTTTGTCTTCTGTAGTTCGAAGAACAGCGAATCGATATTCTTGGTCTCAGGCACGAAGTAAGGAGTACGCAGTATCGATCTTATGTCGACATTGTCGAATCCAAGCTGTCTTGCCTGAATGAGGTAGTCCTTTATGTTGAGTATTCCGATTATGTTGTCGCTGTCGTCCTCGTATACAGGAATACGCGAGAATTTAAGCTCCATGAGCTCATCTATGTACTCCTCATGCGGATCGTTGATGTCTATGGCAAAAACATCAGTACGCGGCGTCATGATCTCATAAGCAAGGATATCGTCGAAGGCAAAAACTCCAGTGATCATCTTCTTGCCTTCCTCCTTCAGCTCACCGCTCTCCTGTCCGGCCTCCAGCATGTCGACTATATCCTCTTCCGAGTACTCGTTGTCGTTTAAGTCTGCCCTCTGCTTGAACAGCTTGAGGAACAGTATGGAAAGCCCCGCTATGCAGGCTGTTACCGGTTTGAGAAGGACATTTACGGCCTTGATGCTGCCGGCCGTCGCCATGAGTACGCCTTCCGCGTGCTGCATTGCTATCCTTCTGGGTAGCATTTCGCCGAGAGCCATGAGGAATATAAGCGCAATGAAGAACACGATAATAAACGCGATAACCGCGGCGAGAACCTCGGACTCCCACATCTCCTCAAATTTAAGATACAGAGGCGCCGCCAGGAACACCATGCACACAAGACAGTAGATCATGTATATGATTACATTCAATACTCTTGTCGACAGTTTGCTTTCAGGTGATTTGTCCAGCACAGGAAGGACTGCCTTTGCCTTGCTGTTTCCGTCTTCAGCCAGTTCTCTCAGTTTAGTCTTGTTTGATTCTGAAATTGATTTGCGCGCTGCTGCGAACCATGCGTTGATGATTATGAGCGCCAGGCCTATTATCACGCCCCATAAGGGCAGCAAAGGACCTTCTGACATCAGTTATTTCTCCTTTCTGATCATGTACATCTCAGCCACCGGCTGAGCCATTTTTATATTCAGTATCTGCTGAGGATGAGGCGCGGATTCAATAGACGTGCCCTCCTCATCGGTCATGTATTCAAGGGTCTGTGTGAAGGCTTCCCCTTTCGGGCCGAAGACTTCGATGACGTCCCCTATATCCATCTTGTTTCTCTGCTCCACGACAGCTATCTTCGTTTCCGGATCGTAGCTCTTCACAAGACCCGTAAACGCGTAGTCGCGGATGTATGAACTGCTCAGGTATTCCTGATCCTCGCCTGTAGGCTTTCTGAAGTAGAAGCCCGTGGTGAAGTCCCTGTGGCTTGCCTTGCACATTTCAAGGGCCCAGGCAGGATCGTACCTGTATCCGTCGGGATTGCTGTAGTATGCGTCAAGTGCTGTTCTGTAAGCCTTTATGACGTGGGCTATGTAGAAAATGCTCTTCATGCGCCCTTCAATCTTGAAAGAGCTTATGCCCGCACCGATGAGCTCCGGAAGATGCTCGAGCATGCACAGGTCCTTGCTGTTGAAGATGTACGTGCCTCTGTCGTCCTCATCAACAGGCCAGTATTCTCCGGGACGCTTCTCTTCCTCAAGCCTGTACTTGTACCTGCACGGATGCGCGCACGCGCCCCTGTTGGCGTCCCTTCCTGTCATGAAGTTGCTCAGCAGGCACCTGCCCGAGTAGGAAATGCACATCGCTCCGTGTACAAAGGCTTCAAGCTCCGTATCGTCCGGAAGGTTAGCTCTGATTTCCTTTATCTCCTCGAGAGTCAGTTCTCTTGCCAGGACAAGACGTTTAACGCCCTGCGCTCTCCAGTAGTTGGCCGTAACGTAGTTCGTCATGTTAGCCTGGGTCGAGAGATGTATCTCCGCGGCAGGAATCTCCTCCTTCAGAAGCAGCATGACAGCCGGATCGGACACTATGTAGGCGTCAACCGGAATTTCCTTAATCTCTTTAAGGTACCTGCGCAAAGGCAGTATGTCCTCGTTATGAGCGTATACGTTGAGAGCGAGGTGGCAGCGAACGCCGCGGCTGTGGGCGTACTCAGTACCCTCTTTCATCTCATCGATGGTCATGTTGCCGGCGCCTGCCCTCAGGGAGAACATCTCTCCGCCGAAGTAGACAGCGTCTGCTCCGTATTCCACCGCTATTTTCAGTTTTTCAAGATCGCCGGCCGGAGCCAGCAGTTCAACTCTGTTCATGTTTCGTTAAAAGCTTTTGTCGATAAGACTGATCGATACACCGTCGCCTACAGGCAGCAGCGCGGTGTCGGCGTAGTCCCGTCCGTTTATGTACTGTATGAAATCTCTCATCCTGTTTATGGATGTCTTGTATCTTCCTCTCTCGTCGTATTCATCCGATACGGTCATGCCCTTCATCAGAACATTGTCGCAGATCACCATGCTCTCCTCTTTCATGAGAGGCATTGAAAGGTCCCAGAACTCCCTGTAATGGCTTTTTGCGGCGTCGATGAAGAGAATGTCGAATCCTTCACCTTTGTCAAGGGAGGCGAGAATATCGCGCGCATCCCCCTGGACAACTTCAACGAGGTCCGAAAAACCCAGGCTCTCTATGTTGAGGCGTGCAGCTTTTGCGCTTTCCTCATCGGATTCAATCGTGATGACGCGGCAGCCGCAGCAATCTGCAAATACACACGACGAATAGCCCACCGCGGTGCCTATTTCAAGCACGCGAGCAGGCTCTTTCAGTTTCATGATAACTTTGAGGAGTTTTTCCGTATCCTTCAGGATGATGGGAACGTTCCTGCTTTCGGCAAATTCCCTAAGCTCCTCAAGCTTCGGATTTTCATTAACATAAAGGTTGTCAATGTACGCTGAAATTATCTCATTGGTAATGTTCATCTCGTCTTAAATTATATAACAACAGCATGCTTTAGGCAAAAGAAAAGTGCCATGTCTTTATCCGCGGTAACAGCGGCGGGCACGGCACGTATTTCTTATCTTATTATCATTGGGAAACTAATCTCTTGCGTCTTCAAGATCCTCTTCTGTCCAAGGATGATCAGCCACATTCTTTTCATGTTCCTCGTTGGTCTCGGCATAGTAGATGGTTCCGTCAGGACCTGCGTAGAAGAACATGTCTTTTGTATCCGCGTGGTTAAGCACTCCGTCGATGGCAATCTCAGGAACAGCGCAGATCGGGCCAGGAATCATTCCCTTAACCTTTCTGGCGTTGTACGGTGAATCAGACTCCAGCTGTGACACCTTAAGGTCGACTCTGTCCTCATCAAAAATGTAGCATACTGTTACGTCGCTTCCGAGAGACATGTCATCATTCAGACGATTGATGAATACTCCGGCTATGTGAGCGGCGTCTTCCTCAGTAGCGCATCCCTCCTTGGTGACTATTGAAGCCAGGGTAAGGAATTCGTGAATCGAGAAATCAGACTGCTCTATCTGTGACTTTCTCTCCGTGAGCACAGCATCCATTCTGTCCAGAGCCAGTTCCGTAATGCTTTCAATCGTTGGCTCTGTATCCATGATGTAATAAGTATCCGGGAAGAGATATCCCTCGAGCGGATGCATTACATCCTCATCGAGCACATCATCTGTAAGGAACCAGTACTTTCCTATGAGTTCCTTTACATAAGCCTTGTCATCCCATTTGGCCAGGACTTCTTCCTTGGTGTACGGGGTCACTTCGGCGAGGGCTTCAGCGCTCTGGGTGAGCCTGTACCCTTCCGCGACGCGGAATGCAGTCTTGGATATGTAGTCGAAATCACCTTTGTTTATGGCTTCCATCATCTCAGGCAGCGTCATTGATTTATTGAACACGTATGTGTTGGCCTGAAGTGAATTGTAGCCTCCAATGCGGGCGTTGATCTTGGCGAACGTGGTGTTCTTGACAAGACCCGCGTCGTCGAGTATGGCGACGATTGCCGACGCTCCGCTGCCCTGCGGAATCGTTACCGTAACATCCTCTGTATCGTCGGAATCCACAGCTCCGATGCCGCTCAGGTACGCGAATAATCCTGCTGAAAACGCGACTACGACAATCAGCAGTATTATGAATATGACCTTGAGTTTAGTCATTATTTTGATCTCCCCAGGTATTCTCCTGTTCTTGTATCGATCTGAATCCTCTCTCCTTCTTCGATGAAGATAGGAACCTTGATTACCGCGCCTGTCTCTACTGTGGCGTCCTTAGTTACGTTAGTAGCTGTGTCGCCCTTTACTCCAGGCTCAGTCTCAGTAACGAGAAGGTCTACGAAGTTCGGAGCTTCAACGAGAAACGCGTTTCCCTTGTAGAATTTGATCGTAGCTTCGTCGTTCTCTCTCAGATACTTCATCGCTTCCTCAACCTGATCATGTGCCAGAGGAATCTGGTCATAGGTCTCAGGATCCATGAAGTAATACAGTTCGCCGTCTGAATAGAGATACTGCATGGTCTTTGTCTCGATGTGAGCTTTCGGGAACTTGGCGTCAGGGTTGAAGGATTCTTCCTTGATTGCTCCGGTAAGGATATTCTTATGCTTCGTCCTTACGAATGCCGCACCTTTACCTGGCTTTACGTGCTGGAAATCGATGACAACATGTGGATCGCCGTCAATTTCAAATGTGATGCCTTTTCTGAAATCTCCTGCATAAATCATAACAATCTCGCCTTTCTGTGTTATATGATAATGATTTTTACAACGTTTTTATTCTTTTTTTGATTATATCAAACGAGCTGATGGCTTACAAGTTACATCGTGCCGCCGATGTCGCCCATAGGGCCCAGACCGAAGTCCGCGGCGTCTCCGACTATCTTGTAGACGTCAGACATCATTGTGCTGAATCTCATCTGGCACTGGAAGTACTCGTTTGTAAGCGGGTCCTGCATGAGCACCGCGCTCAGCTGCTGAAGCTTGACGAATTCCTCCTGGTCGAGTTCTTCTCCCATCATCTGCTTTGTCTGGAATTCAAACTGCTTCTTCATGAAATCCTTGATAGCGGCGTCGAGTTCGGAATTTGCTTCCACCTTCTGTCTGACGGCCGTATACTGCTTGCACTCCTCTGATTCCTTGATGGCAGTTGCCAGCTGATGAGCCTGATCATATACGTTCATGTTAAACCTCCATAAATATCGGCAGTATTATCGGGCTTCTTCCCGTCTTGCCGTAGATGTATTTTCTAAGACCGTCTCTGACCGCGGTCTTGATACCGTTCCAGTCTTTCATGTTTCTTGAAAGACAGTCTATTATTATAGATTCCGCTCTCTCACAGGCGGCGTCTATAAGATCCTCATTCTCCCTTACGTAGACAAATCCTCTGGATATGATGTCAGGTCCGGATACAATCATTCTTTCGTTCTTGTCTATGGTCGCGACAACTATTATCAGACCTGATTCTGAAAGCAGTCTTCTGTCTCTCAGAACGATGTTTCCGACATCCCCTACTCCGAGTCCGTCTACGAATATTCCGTCCGCGGCAGCCAGATTCTCAATCTTGGTCGCTGTCTTGCTGTTTATCTGAAGGCAGTCGCCGTTGTTAAGAATGAATATGTTCTCCTTCGGCATTCCCAGCGCGTGAGCAAGCTCAGCGTGCTTCTTGAGATGGCGCGCTTCACCGTGAACAGGCATGAAGTACTTAGGTCTGATAAGGGAATGCATGAGTTTCAGTTCTTCACGGCATGCGTGTCCGGACACGTGAGTCTCAGCGATATCAGAATAGATTACTTCAGCGCCCTTTTCGACCAGTTTGTTTACAACATTGGCGACAGTCAGCTCATTGCCCGGAACAGGCGTTGATGACAGTATTACCATGTCGTTCGATCTTATATTGATGTTCTTGTGCTCGTTGGAAGCCATTCTTGCCAGAGCGGACATAGGCTCTCCCTGGCTGCCCGTAGTGAGAATGACCAGCTCCTTATCAGGTATGTTTGCCGCCTTGTTGAGATCAATGAGCTTGCTGTCAGGTATTCTTATATACCCGAGCTCTCTGGCCAGCTCAACGACGGTTTCCATGCTTCTGCCGGATACCGCGACCTTTCTGCGGCACTTGAGGGCTATGTCTATGATCTTCTGGATTCTGTGAACGTTTGATGAGAATGTAGCAATGATGATTCTCTTGTTCGTCTCTCTGAATATTCCTTCCAGAGTCTCGCCGACCACCCTCTCGGACTTGGCGTAGCCCGGTCTGACTACATTTGTGCTGTCGGCCATCATCAGCATTACGCCTTCCTGGCCTATCTGGGCCAGACGGGCGAAATCGATTGGGTTGCCGTCTACAGGCGTGTAGTCGATTTTGAAGTCTCCTGTGTGGAATATGCGTCCCGCAGGAGTCTTGATGCTGTAGCAGACTGAGTCGGCTATTGAATGCGTGATTCTGATCGATTCAATGGTAAAGTGACGCCCTACCCTGAACTCGGTTCCCGCCTCGATGTAGTGGAAACTTCCCTTTATTCCGAATTCCTTAAGCTTGTTCTCAATAAGCCCGAGCGGAAATCTCAGTCCGTAAACAGGTATGTTTAGTTCTTTTAGAAGATAAGGAACAGCTCCGATGTGGTCCTCGTGACCGTGGGTTATTATGAGTCCCTTTATCTTCTTGTCTGTGTTGATCAGATAATCGAAATCAGGGATGACCTTGTCTATTCCGAACATGTCATCATCAGGAAATGACAGACCGCAGTCGATGAGAAGTATCTCGTTTTCGTATTCTATGGCTGTCATGTTCTTGCCGATCTCTCCGAGACCGCCAAGAGGTATTATCCTGACCTTAGGAGCAGCCTTTTTTGCTGTTGTCTTTGCTTTTTTAGGCTGCTTCTTAGGCGCTGATTTGGATTTCCTGGTGTCTTTTTTTCTTTCTCCCATACAATCCTTTCCGGGGTCTATCCTTTGATGACTATGTTGATCAGTCTGCCCGGTACTGCTATGACCTTAACAACATTCTTTCCGTCAGTAAGCCCCTTTATGATTTCATTATCCTCGGCGATCTTAAGCATGTCTTCTCTCGTCGCATCGCCCGGGATGTTGATTTTTTCTTTGTTTTTGCCGTTTATCTGTACGACGATCTCTATTTCATCCTTCTTAAGTTCATCCTCGTTCCATGTCGGCCAGCTCTGGTCGTATACATAACCTTCATAGCCGAGCTCCTGCCACAGCTCTTCCGTGATGTGAGGAACGAACGGAGCCAGAAGAATCAGAATCGTCTTGATGCATGTGCTGTACAGAGCTTCGTTGACATCGCCTTCCTTGTACTTGTACAGCTCGTTTACGAGTTCCATTACAGCACTTATCGCAGTGTTGAAATTGAATCTGTCGCGTATGTCCTCAGTAACCTTCTTTATGGTGTAATTGAGTGTGTACGCGAGCTTCTTGTCAGCTTCATTTCTGATTTCATAGCTTCCAGGAATGTTCTCATACTTCTCCTTGAAGTCGTAAACCAGTCTCCAGATTCTGTTGAGGAATCTGAAGGAACCTTCAACGCCCTCGTCAGACCAGTCGAGCTCTCTGTCAGGCGGCGCCGCGAAGAGTATGAACAGTCTGGCTGTATCCGCGCCGTACTTTTCGATGATTTCAGCCGGGCCGACGACATTGCCCAGGGATTTGCTCATCTTGGCTTTTATGTATTTTCCGTTGCTGTCAGTGTAACCCTTGATTACCATGCCCTGCGTAAGGAGGTTCTGGAACGGCTCCTCGTCCTTGACAAGGCCGAGATCGTAGAGAGCCATCTGGAAGAATCTCGCGTACATGAGGTGCATGATGGCGTGCTCAACGCCGCCGATGTACTGGTCTACATTCATCCAGTAATCAACTTTGTCCTTGCTGAACACTTCTTCATCATTTCTCGCGTCGCAGTATCTGAGTTCATACCATGAGGAATCGAGGAAGGTATCCATGGTGTCCACTTCCCTCTTCGCCGGCTTTCCGCATACAGGACATACAGTATCAACGAAGGTCTTGCTCGTAACGATCGGTGACTCGCCCTTGCCTGTGAACTCGACGTCTGTCGGCAGGAGCACAGGAAGGTTCTCCTCCTTCTCAGGCACCCATCCGCAGTCATCGCAGTAGATCATCGGGATCGGAGTTCCCCAGTATCTCTGACGTGAGATGAGCCAGTCGCGGAGTCTGTAGTTTATGGTCTTGCGGCCTATGCCTCTCTCCTCGGCAACCTCGGCGATCCTGTCGATAGCCTCCTTGTTGTCCATGCCGTTAAATTCACCTGAATTGATAACCTTACCTTCAGCGGCGCAGGCTTCCTTGAGGTCGTTCAGATCGACATCAGGATCCTGCGGATCGATTACCGGAACGATCTCGATTCCGAACTTTTTGGCGAACTCAAAGTCACGCTGGTCGTGAGCAGGTACGCCCATTACGGCGCCTGTTCCGTATCCCATGAGTACGTAGTCTGAAATGTATATAGGCATGGTCTTGCCTGTGAACGGATTGATGGCGTACTTTCCGATGAATACGCCTGTCTTCTCATTTGTGGTTGAGGTTCTGTCTATCTCGCTCATGCGGGCGCATCTTTCGATGTAAGCCATGGTATCAGCCTCATATTCAGTTCCCTTTACCATGTCAGGAACCGACGGATACTCAGGCGCGAGTACCATGAAAGTGGTTCCGTAGATTGTGTCAATACGGGTTGTGAATACTGTCAGCTTTTCATCGTAATCCTGAATGTCAAATGTGGCCTCGGCACCGTATGATTTGCCGATCCAGTTTTTCTGCATGATTTTGACCTTGTTTGGCCAGCCATCAAGCTTGTCCAGGTTGGAAAGCAGTCTCTCAGCGTAATCCGTGATCTTGAAGTACCACTGTGACAGATTCTTCTTGCCGACGAGCGTGCCGCATCTCTCGCAGCATCCGTCGACTACCTGTTCATTGGCGAGAACTGTCTGGCAGCTCGGACACCAGTTTACCTGGCTCTCTTTCTTGTATGCCAGACCGGCCTTGTAGAACTGTATGAAGATCCACTGCATCCACTTGTAGTAGCTTGGATGCGCTGTCGCGACTTCTCTGTCCCAGTCATATGACAGACCGAGCTGACGCAGCTGTCTGTTCATCTCTGCTATGTTGCCCCACGTCCACTCCGCTGGCTCTACTTTGTGCTGAATAGCCGCGTTCTCCGCAGGAAGACCAAAAGCATCATAACCCATCGGATGAAGCACATTGTAGCCGTTCATCGTTCTGAAACGGGCGACAACATCTCCGATTGAATAGTTTCTTACGTGCCCCATGTGAAGCTTGCCCGATGGATAAGGGAACATCTCGAGTACGTAGTACTTCTCCTTATCCGGGTCTTCTGTCACCTTAAAAGGCTTTTCCTCTTCCCAGATTTTCTGCCATTTGCGCTCGATTTCGCTGAAATCATATCTGTCTTTCATTTTTTCCTCCGATATATCCTATTTTGATTAATTGCAAAGGGTTATTTCACAGTCGCCCCAGATTTTTTCAAGGCTGTATTTTTCCCTGGCGTCCTGTGTCATTATGTTAACGATGACATCTCTGTAGTCCATGAGAATCCATGTCGGCTTGTTTTTGCCTTCGACGTTCTTCGGGAAGATTCCCATAGGTTCCAGCACGTCTTCAATAGAGTCCCTGAGGGCCTGAGCGTGTCTCTCGTTTCCGGCGCTTACCAGCACGAAGTAATCCGCGAATGAGCTGCGCTCCGCGATATCTATGAGAGCTACGTCAATTCCTTTTTTGTCATCGAGTGTTTTCGCAATAAGTTCCGCTAGTTCTTTTGATTCCATCAGATTGTTTTCCTCCAAGTATTGTTTTGCTTTTAATGAGTCCGGATGGAGATACCACCCTTTCTCGTCTCTAACATGTTCGATTGTTCTCTCCAGAGACAGAATGCACGCTCTGTCCAGATCCGTTTCCGCCGCTTCTCTTATCTCATCTACCCGGGGATAATTCCTGCCCGGCTCAATGGCGTCTGCCAGAAACACTATCTTCTCCAGCTTCGACATTCCGGCCCTTCCCGTCGTGTGATAAGCTATGGCGTTGAGTATGTCCTCATCCTCTATGCCGAATATCTCACGCGACATCTCGGCCCCTATCTTGCTGTGGGCGAAATCCATGTTCACCCCTGGCCTTTTTTCATATTTAGCCATGTCGTGAAGAAGCGCGGCTATCTCTGCCTTATATGCATCCTCGCCGAATCTCTCGGCCATCTCTTTGGCTACCTTGACGACGTTCATCGTATGCTCCAGCCGCGACGGCTTCAGATGCTCCTCTATATAAGGCACTATTTCTTTTTTCAGTCTTTCAAACTCTGTATAATCCATGCTCCTTTATGTATCTTCCTACTTCGGTCGGAACGAGATCATCAACAGGCTTTCCTTCAGCAATCATCTGCCTTATCTGCGTCGCCGAAATGTCCGGCTCTGTCCATTCCATGCTGATGACTTCAGTGCCGTACGCAGATGTTATTCTCCGCAGGGCATCTTCGTATTCATCCTGTCTGTATCCGGGCCTCGTTCCAATTATGTACGAGTATTTTGTAAGCAGTTCAGGCGCGTTCTTCCATGTGTCCAGCTTGAGAAAACTGTCCGTTCCGGTGATGAAATACAGCCTTGTATCTTCGCCGAAGAACTCCTGCATGTGTCTCATCGTAAGATATGTGTATGAGACGCCTTCCTGCTGGAGCTCGTATTTTGATACCGTAATATGGTCATCCTTTCCGGCAGCCAGGGCGAGCATGTTGAATCTGTCTTCGCCTGACGCTGGAACACGGTCCTGCTTAAAGGGCTGAATCCGCGCTGGAATCATGACGACCTCGTGAAGGCCGCCTTTTATGAGAGCGTGCTTCGCGAGTGACACATGACCATTATGTACCGGGTCGAATGAACCGCCTAGAATTCCTATCTTCTTCATTACTTCAGTTTGATTCCCAGCTCATCCAGCTGGACTTCATCAACCAGTCCCGGCGCTTCGCTTACCATGCACTGGGCGTTCTGGTTCTTAGGGAACGCTATGACTTCTCTGATTGATTTCTCACCTGTCAGAAGCATGACCATTCTGTCAAGGCCGTAGGCGAGGCCTCCGTGAGGAGGAGCTCCGTACTTGAATGCTTCCACGAGGAATCCGAATTTCTCATCAATATCCTCCTGGGTCATGTTCAGCGCCTTGAACATGTCCTCCTGCATTTCCTGATCGTGGATTCTTATGCTTCCCCCGCCCAGCTCAACGCCGTTCAGAACGATGTCATAGGCGTTTGCCAGACACTTGTGAGGATCCGTCTTGAGAAGCTGAGCGTGTTCCGTTTTAGGTGATGTGAACGGATGGTGCATTGCGGACCATCTGTCCTCCTTCTCATCGTATTCGAACAGAGGGAAATCAACGACCCACAGGAAATTGAACTTGTTGTCGTCGAGGAGTCCCATCTGGCCTGCTATGTGTCTTCTCAAAAATCCAAGACTGTCAAAAACAACCTTGTTGGAATCCGAGATGATCAGAATGAGGTCTCCTGTCTTTGCATCCATTGTGTCCGCGAGATCTTCAAGCTGTTCCGGCGAGAAGAACTTGTTGACTGATGAAGATACTCCGTCCTGAGTCTTCTTCATCCATACCATGCCCTTTGCCCCGTAGCTCTTGACGGCTTCCGTGAGCTTGTCTATCTTCTTGCGGGTGTATTCATCGGCTCCGCCTGTAACGCATATACCGCGCACGCTTCCTCCGGCCGCGATGGCGTCTGTGAACACCTTGAACTCGCAGTCTCTTACTTTGTCAGTCAGATCGCAGAGTTCGAAGCCGAATCTCGTATCAGGCTTGTCGCTGCCGTAGCGCGTCATTGCCTCCTCGTAGGTCATGCGAGGGAACGGCGTTTCAATGTCAATTCCCTTCATCTCCTTCATGACGCGTTTAAGGAAACCTTCCTGGATTCCGATTACATCGTCGACGTCGACGAATGACATCTCAAGGTCGATCTGTGTGAATTCAGGCTGTCTGTCAGCTCTAAGGTCTTCATCCCTGAAGCACTTGACGATCTGGAAATACCTGTCCGTGCCGCCAACCATCAGCAGCTGCTTGAACGTCTGAGGCGACTGCGGCAGAGCGTAGAATCTTCCCGTATTGATTCTGCTCGGTACGAGATAGTCCCTGGCGCCTTCCGGAGTGGATTTAATGAGCATCGGAGTCTCGACCTCCGTAAAACCGTTCTCGGCGTAGTAGTTTCTGGCCAGCGTGGTCAGCGCCGCGCGGAACGAAAGGTTGTCCTGCATTTTCTTTTTGCGCAGGTCCAGATATCTGTACTTCAGCCTCAGATTATCGTCGACATTGTCATCATCCTTGATGTAGATCGGCGGAGTCTCTGATTTTGAATAGATAACCAGGTCGTCGGCTATGACCTCGATATCGCCCGTTTCCATCTCAGGGTTCTTCGATTCACGCTCGACCACCTTGCCCTTCACGCCTACGACGTATTCACTTCTGAGAGTGTCAGCCAGCGCGAAGAGTTCTTCACTTGTTTCATCATTGAACACAACCTGTGTTATACCGGTCTTGTCTCTAACATCGCAGAATATGAGTCCACCCAGATTTCTCCTCTTCTGGATCCATCCGTTCAGCACAACATCCGCTCCAATATCAGTGCTGCGAAGATCGCCGCACATGTGGGTTCTCTTAAATAGCATTCTCTATCTCCTGGTTTTACTTGGTAAGCTCGTCAATTATGTTATCAATAGCGATTTCAGTCTGCTCGCCGCTCTCCATGTCCTTTATCTGGAGCATTCCGCTCTCAAGCTCGCTCTCTCCGATGATTACAGTCTTGGCGGCGCCTGCCCTGTTCGCGAATTTGAACTGGTTCTTGAAGTTTCTTCCCATTACGTCCATCTGAACCGCGACGCCCTTCAGTCTCAGGTCGTGCATGAGCTTAAGAGCAAAGGCCTTGGCCTTGTCGCCCATGAAGGCGATGAACACGTCGGTACCTGCCGGTTCAGGGATTTCAACGCCGCAGGCTTCCATGGTCATGAGGATTCTCTCCTTGCCCATTCCCCAGCCGACGCCCGGAGTTGAAGGTCCGCCGATTTCTTCGATGAGACCGTCGTATCTTCCGCCGCCGCATACGGTGCCCTGAGCGCCGATTTTGGTGGTTACAAATTCAAAAGCAGTCTTGGTGTAGTAGTCAAGTCCTCTTACGATCTTAGGATTTACGACATACTTGATGCCGAAAGCGTCCAGGTTTGCCTTGAGCTCTTCAAAGGCCTGCCTGCAGTCATCGCACAGGTAATCAAGCATCATCGGAGCGTCCTTGACCAGCTCCTGGTCTATAGGAGACTTGCAGTCGAGGATTCTCATAGGATTTGTGTGGAATCTCTCCTGGCATGTCGGGCAGAGCTCATCGTATTTAGGCTCGAGGAACTTTCTCAGAGCGTCTCTGTGCTTGCCTCTGCATTCAGGGCATCCGACGCTGTTGATCTGAAGCTCAACGTCGGTAATCCCCATCTCGTTGATGAAGTCGTATCCTATGGCGATGATCTCAGCGTCTGCCATCATGTTCATGGTTCCGAAAGTCTCAACGCCGAACTGGTGGAATTCCCTGAGTCTTCCCGACTGCGGCTTCTCATATCTGCAGCAAGGAATGTTGTAGTATACCTTCGTAGGCTGCGGATCAGCGTAAGTCTTGTGTTCACAGAGAGCTCTGCAGACCGGTGAAGTTCCTTCAGGTCTGAGCGTGATGCTTCTGTTTCCGAAATCCTTGAAGGTGTACATTTCCTTCTGGACTATGTCAGTGGTATCTCCGACACCTCTCTGGAACAGCTCTGTATGCTCGAATATCGGGGTCCTGATCTCCTTGAATCCGTATCTCCTGCAGATCGCGGCGAATTTCTCTTCGATATACTGCCACTTGTAAACCTGATCAGGCATTGCGTCTTTTGTTCCTTTTGGTGCGTTTGTCAGCATTTTTGTTCCTCCTTATGTTCAGCGGTTTCCAAAGAAACCTTTTATCTTTCTATCGATCATCTCATCGATTCTGTCTATGTAAATCTCGTAGTTTGAGACGTTGGCTACTCTCTCGAGCCTGTTCTCCTCCGGAAAGTAGATTTTGCTTATTCCCCCGGCACCGAGGGCCAGATTCGACTGGGCCTCCTCCATTATCCTTATGTTGTAAAGCCCCGGTCTGTCGCCTTTGCAGAAGCCTGTGTTCTCAGTGTTTCCCGATGTGTGCTTCTGTCTGTAGAGGTAGTAAGGCGCGTATCCACAGCCTCTTAGCCTCTCGTGGGCCGATACCAGCATCTGTTCTCTGAGCTCTTCATCCTTGTAGTTGAAATTCTCATCCATCTCCTTAAGCCTTGAAGCCCTTTTGACCGCCAGCGTATGCAGAGTTATGTTCTCCGCTCCGAGCCTTATGATTTCCTCAAGGCTGTAAGCGAAATCCTCAGCCGTTTCTTCAGGAAGCCCCGCTATCAGGTCGGCGTTGATGACTTCCATTCCGACTTTTCCTGCCAGTTCAAAGGCTTTATACACGTCCTCAACGGTGTGCCTGCGTCCGATCAGGTCCAGTGTTTTCTGCTTCATGGACTGTGGATTGATGCTTATCCTGTCCACTCCGTGGTCCTGAAGCACCTGAAGCTTCTCGTAGGTTATCGTATCGGGTCTTCCGGCCTCAACGGTATACTCCCTCACGCTTCCCAGCGCAAAAGCAGACTTTACTCTGTTCAGAAGCGCGTCAAGCTGTTCAGCGCTCAGCGATGTCGGCGTTCCGCCTCCGAAATAAAGGGTTTCAAGCTTGTAGCCTTCGCTTTTTACGGCTTCACCGGCGAAATCTATCTCTTTGCCAAGAGCTTCAAGATATGGACCCATGGCCTCCTGATCCACCTGATTGCTGGTGAATGAGCAGTACAGGCATCTTGTCGGACAGAACGGAATCCCAATGTACACCGAAAGGCTCATCGGGTCAGGCTTTCCTGCCTTTGCGCGCTGGTATTCCAGAATATCGCAAACGAGGTCAGCCTTCGTCTCGTCCGTCAGATACTGTTCCATCAGCACCTTTTTCGGATCCTCGCCGCTGTCCAGGAGTTCTCCGGCCAGCTTGACCGGTCTTATGCCCGTGAGTATGCCCCACTTGGGAGCTTCGCCGGTAAGACGTGAGAGATCTCTGTAAATCTGTCTCTTCAGGTCGTTTTTATCGCCCCTGAAGTCGTATTCGAGGACCGTTTCCCCATTTTCGCCGTACTGTGACGGCTGGAGGAATTCCTTTATAAGCTCTTCGTACTGGCTTGTATTGTCAATGTTGCTGAAATTGAATCTATACAAATGGATTGTGCTCTTTCTCGAACCCTATGTTCGTAGGTCCCATGTGCCCCGGAAATACGCTGGTGTCGTCAGGCAAAGGCCACAGTTTGGTGTGGATGGCCTCCTCAAGCGCCTTGAAGGAGCATCCCGGGAAGTCTGTTCTTCCTATTGAGGCCTGAAACAGTGTGTCACCGCTGAAGAGCGTCTTTTCCTCAGGTATGTATATGCACATTCCGCCGGGCGAATGCCCTGGTGTAAAGAGGAATTTCAGATGCAGTCCTCCGACGTCCATTTCGTCCTCATCATCCACGTAAATATCAGCATCAATTGAGGTAGGCTGGCCGAACTGACGACTCATGTTGAAGTTTTCATCGCCCAGCATTTCCTTTTCATTGATGTTCGCAACGACTTTCGCTTCAGGAAAATCTCCCTTAAACCCCTCAACGCCCATGATGTGATCGGCGTGTCCATGTGTTAGCATAATATAGATTATGTCTATTCCGAGTTCCTTTATCTTTTCAGATACTCCGCTGTTATAGGCTCCCGGATCTATGAGAAATCCCTTCATGGAATCCTCTTCATATACGAGATATGTATTGGTGCCAATGGCTCCGGTAGGTATGTTGTAAACCTGCATCAGTTTCCTTTCTTTAACCGTGTTTGCTTATTATCAGAACAGCTTGTGGCTGTCCATGAGTATCGTTACAGGGCCGTCGTTGTGAATCTCGACCATCATTTCCGCCTGGAATACGCCTTCTTCGACGTGTATGCCCTGGTTTTCTATAAGTTCTATTGTCTTTCTGTAAAGAGCGTCCGCTTCTTCCGGTCCTGCGGCCTGAAAATAGCTCGGGCGGTTGCCTTTGCGGTCGTCTCCAAGCAGCGTGAACTGGGAAACAGCGAGTATTTCGCCTTTGATGTCCTGGATGCTCAGGTTCATGACGCCTTCTTCGTCGTCAAAAACCCTCAGGGCTGTCACTTTTCTCGCAATGTATTCTGCGTCCTTTACCGTATCTTCCTTTTCGACTCCGATCAGAACCATGAGGCCCTTGCCTATGCTTCCGGTCACCTTGCCGTCTACGGTTACGCTGCTCTCGGTTACTCTCTGAACTACTGCTCTCATCCGTTTGTCTTATCCTTTGTTCCTGTACGCTTCGATTATGCCCGGTATGCTCTTGAATGAGCGGCATAGCTTCTCTATCTGCGATCTGTCATGTATCATCAGGGTCAGATTGATTCTGACTGTCTCGTCCTTGTTGGCCCGGGCGTTGAGGCCTACTATTCTCACATCCATGTCCTCACAAACCTTGGATATGCTTGAAAGCATTCCCTTCTGGTCCTTGGCGATGATGCTTATTTCACCATCGTATGACTTGTCCAGAAGGTTCGGATCCCAGCTGACGTCGATGAGCCTCTGCTTGTCCTCGTCGCTGAGGGCCTTCATGTTATCGCAGTCCGTGCGGTGGACTGTAATTCCCCTGCCCTTTGTGATGTAACCGACTATGTCGTCACCCGGAACCGGCGTGCAGCACTTAGCGATGGTTATCATGAGATTATCCACGCCTTCGACGACAACGCCCGTATCGGCGTCGGCCATTCTGAGCTGCTCCAGCTTCTTCTGCGTCTTTTCGCTGATTTCATTCAGGTCGTCAATAAGAGACTTGTTCTTCTCCTCAGTCTCCAGTTTGAGACGTTCATCCTCGTAGCTCTGAAGCTTGTTGGCGACTTTGGTCTGAAGGTTTCCGCCGTAGCTCAGCTGATTATAAAGATCGTCGGTATCCTTAAAGCCCAGATCCTTAGCGGCTCTGAGCATGTAGTTGTTGGTCATGAGGATTCTAGGATCGTAGCCCTTTCTCCTCAGATACTGGTTGAATGTATCCTTGCCCTTGTCTACGGTATCGCTCTTGTTTTCTTTTTTGAGCCACTGGCGTATCTTGTTTCTGGCCGAGCTGCTCTTGGCGATCTTGAGCCAGTCTATGCTTGGGCCTGCGGCGTTTGGAGACGTTACGATGTCAACTATGTTGCCGTTCTCCAGCTGGTGGTCTATGGTTACCATCTTGCCGTTGACCTTGGCTCCGACGCACTTGCAGCCTACGTCTGTATGTATCTTGAAAGCAAAGTCAAGTGGCGTAGCTCCCGCAGGAAGCTCTATGACGTCGCCCTGAGGCGTGAATACGAATACCTGGTTGGAAAAGAGGTCCATCTTCAGGGATTCCATGAATTCCTTAGGATCGTTTACGTCCTTCTGCCACTCGAGAGCCTGTCTGAGCCAGCTCAGCTTAACTTCCTCTTTATCGCTGGCAATGCCTTCCTTGTACTTCCAGTGAGCCGCGATACCGTATTCAGCTATTCGGTGCATCTCCTGAGTCCTGATCTGAATCTCAAAAGGTCTTCCCGAATCGCTGATGACCGTCGTATGCAGGGACTGGTACATATTAGGCTTAGGCATTGCAATGTAGTCCTTGAATCTGCCCGGGATCGGCGTCCACATCGTATGAACGAGGCCGAGCGCCGCGTAGCAGTCTCTGACGGTATTTACAATGATTCTTACGGCCATCAGATCAAAGATTTCATCCAGATTCTTGTGCTGGTATTTCATCTTTTTGTAGATGCTGTAGAAGTGCTTTGATCTGCCGTATGTTTCGTGCTCGATTCCTATCTCATCGAGAGCCTTGCTTATCTCATCAACGACCTTGTTTATGGCGCTCTCCCTCTCGCCCTTTCTCTCGCTGACCTGCTCGGCGAGATCGTAGTAAGCGTTAGGTTCGAGGAATTTGAGCGCGATATCCTCAAGCTCCATCTTCATGGAGTAGATACCGAGCCTTGAAGCAAGCGGCGCGTAAATATCCAGCGTTTCCTGGCATTTCTCAACGATCTTCTCATGAGTCATGTAGTTGATCGTCCTGAGATTGTGAAGCCTGTCAGCGAGCTTTATTATGAGAACGCGGATGTCCTTTGCCATGGCAAGGAACATCTTCCTGAGGTTCTCAGCCTGTCTCTCCTCCTTGCTCTCGAACTTGAGCGCGCTCAGCTTTGTTACGCCGTCGACGAGTTCAGCAACTTCACTGCCGAACTCCTTCTCCATCTGTTCAAGGGTATATGGAGTGTCTTCAATGACATCATGAAGAAGCCCGGCGGCAATCGTCTCCGAATCCATTCCCAGATCCGCCAGTATTTCCGCCACCGCAACAGGATGGATCAGATACTCTTCGCCCGACTTTCTGAGCTGATTTCTGTGCATCTCATCAGCGACATCGTAGGCTCTGGAGATCATGTCCATGTCGTAGTTTGGATTGTACTCTTCAATTTTCTGTAGGAATTCTCGCTTCAACATGATCGCTTACAGTCTGAATGTGTCGTCCGGTTCCTTGTATTCTTCTTTCTTCTGGGCGCCCTTGACATAGCGTTTGGAGCGCTTCTTGTTGACTTCTTTTTTCCTCTGCGCGGCCGTATCAGGTTTCTTTACCGGCTCTGCTGCCTTTGCGGGTTCAGCTGTTTCTGCAGTTTCTGCTGCTTCCTGAGCCTCTGCAGCCTTTGCCTCTTCAGGAGCGTTTATCTTCTTAGGAACGTAAGGCTTGCCTTCCTTCTTGGCCTTCTTCTTGGCCTTCTTTTCGGCTTCCTTGATCTGTCTCTGATATTCGCTCGTTCTGCCTCTCTTGCCCAGTTCAAAGAATACAGGTGAGCAGACGCAGATCGATGAATATGTACCCGCGAGTACGCCGACCATCAGAGGGAATACGAATTCTCTTATTGCTTCTCCCGCGATGATGACTATAGGAACCATTACGATAATGGTTGTCAGTGAAGTCATGAGGGATCTTCCCAGTGTCTGGGTGATACTCTGATCGATGGTCTCCTTGAGGGTTCCCCGTTTCATGTATCTTATGTTCTCCCTGATACGGTCGAATATTACTATTGTGTCGTTTATGGAATAACCTACTACAGTCAGGATACCGGCGATGAACGGGTTGTCTACTGTTATGCCGAATATCGCGTAGAAGGAAATAACTATCAGTACGTCGTGGAGCACGCCCAGCATCGCCGCTCCGCCGAAGGTCCATTGCCTGAACCGTATTCTGATGTATATCATCATGCATATGGCGGATATGATTATGGCAAGTATGGCGTTATTCCGCAGTTCCTTTCCTACCGAAGGTCCGAAGTACTCCTGGGCGACAACATTGTCGTTGCCTTTTATTCCGAACTCGTCGTTGATCGCTTCAATTACTTCAGCTCTTCCGGCCTTGTCCAGGGACTGTATCGTCCTGATGACTATCTGGTCGTTGTCCTCGCCCGCGTATATTATCTGAGGGTCGAGATCGAACTTATCAATCGCCTTGTCGACCTGGGAAATCTTAACCTGCTTGCCCATGTCGAGCTGAATCATCGTTCCGCCGGTGAAGTCGATACCGTAGTTAAGACCTCTGATAACTCCGAAGCCCAGTCCCAGAATCAGGATGCCTGCGGAGATGCAGTAGAAGATCTTTCTCTTGTCCATGAAGTGTATGGTCTTCGTCAGGTGGAAAGTAGCTGAATTGTCTTCCTTGATTCCGAAGAATGACTTCTTCGCGAATCTGTCGCTTCCCGCCATGAGCTTGACGTACAGCTGAGTGATGAATACAGCCGTGAATATGCTGACGATGATACCTACCATGAAGGTGTAAGCAAATCCCTTAACTGCGCTCGTACCTATCTCATAGAGGATTACAGCAGCGATAAGCGTGGTTACCTGTGAGTCGATGACTGTCGTCATTGCTCTCTTTGATCCGGTTTCAGTAGCCACACGCACAGTTCGTCCAAGGACTATTTCCTCTCGTATACGCGAGAATATTACTACGTTCGCGTCGACCGCCATACCTATGGAAATGATGATACCTGCGATGCCCGGGAGAGTGAGTACAGTGCCCATTGATGCCATTATGTTGAGAATCAGCACAACATAGAGGAGCAGCGCAATGTCCGCGCAAAGGCCAAGGCCTCTGTACACGAACAGCATGAGCAGGAGTATTATGGCGAGACCGATGAGTCCGCCGATGACGCTCATTTCAAGAGCGTTGTATCCGATGGTAGCTGACTGAACTGATGAGGTCACTTCGTTCAGGCCGATCGGCAGCGCACCGCCGTTGATCTGAGCTGCAAGCAGCTGCGCTTCTTCCTGGTCAAAGTCACCTGTTATCGTACAGCTTCCGCCAAGGATAGGCTCTTTTACGTTAGGCGCGGAAATAATCTGACCGTCCAGCACTATGGCGATCGCTCCGCTGCCTACGCCGTCTACCGTTGAGGTTACTTCACCGTTATATGCCTTTGTAGTCGCTTCTCCGAACTTATCGGCGCCTTCCCTGTCGAACTGAAGGTTTACGGCGTATCCGGTCGACTGGTCGTCTCTGGCCGCCTCAGCCTTCTTGACGTTGCTTCCTTCAAGGACCAGCGTGCCGTCAGCGAGTATGAACTCGAGCTTTGCCGTCTTGCCGATGAGCTCGATGGCTTCTTCAGGGTCCTCGACTTCAGGAATCTCGACTCTTATTCTGTTCTGTCCTTCGATGGTGATAGTCGGTTCGCCAAGTCCGTTAGCATTGATACGGTTTTCAATTACTGTCTGAGTCTGCTCCATGGCCTGGCGCAGTTCGTCATCAGACATGTTCTTGATGTCCTTTGCGTCCGCCTCCATTATTACGTAAACACCGCCCTTGATATCAAGGCCGAGGCTCATTCTGTCCTTCAGCGGCGTAATAGGGCCTACTCCGGTGACTGTAACAAGCCATCCGAATATGACGCATAAAATAATAAACAGTGCTAAAATCTTTCTCAACGTGTAATTCATCTACTCCTCCGGTCTGTATTTTTAAAAATAAAAATCCATTTAATCATTCATAGTATTATACATTTTTTTACCATTTCAAACAACCCTTAAACCGTTGATTTTTAAGGGGAAATCAATGTTTTTTGCAATAGAAAACGCCGCATCTGAATCAGACGCGGCGTTATGTTCCAATATTGGATACGCGAAGCAACTATTCGGCTGCTTCTTCAACAGCCTCTTCTGCCTTTTCTACTGCTTCCTCAACTTCAGGAACAGCTTCTTCAGCAGCTTCCTTTACTTCCTCAACAGCCTCTGCAGCTTCTTCCTCGACTACTGCTGCCTTCTTCATTCTCTTAGGCTTTGACTTCTTTGCCTCGTGCTTTTCGGCATCGGCAACCTCATCAAAATCATCAACGGAAGCCTTCTCAACATGGCCGGAACCCTGCTTTACAACCTTTGATACAGCCCATCTCATGAACTCCATCTTGACTTTGTCCGGTCCAACCTGAACGACAATACTCTCTTCCTTGGTCTTTACAACCTTGCAGCAGAGTCCGCCGATCGTTACGATCTCATCCCCTACTCCGAGGCCGGCTCTCATGGCCTTAGTTTCTTTCTCTCTCTTCTTCTGCGGTCTGATCATAAGGAAGTACATTACTGCGAACAGAAGTACCAGAATCAGAATTGAAAACATCGATCCACCCATTAGTTAATTCCTCCTGTGTTTTATGATTATAATTATTTACTGTGTATATTTCATGGTGCCGGCTGTGGGGGTCGAACCCACACGGTGTCGCCACCACGGGATTTTGAGTCCCGCACGTCTGCCAATTCCATCAAGCCGGCGTGATGAAACAATTTTAACATCAGACATTTACTATTTCAAGTTCTTCGTCTTCGATTTTTACCATGTGCTTGCGAGCAAGCCAGCTGTACATTACAGGGATGATGAACAGCGTTGTGGCCGTTGCGTAGATGAGGCCCCCTATGCATGTAATGGCCACAGGCTGAACCATCTCAGCGCCCTGACCGAGCCCCAGTGCAAGCGGAATCAGACCCAGTATTGTGGTTGTAGCGGTCATCAGTACAGGCCGCATTCTTACGGCTCCCGCCTGTATTATCGCGCTCTCCATGTCCATTCCTTCAAGCCTGAATCTGTTGATGCAGTCCACGAGAACAATTCCGTTGTTTACGACTATTCCGACGAGCATTACAAATCCCATCATTCCTATTACACTGAGAACCTGATTGGTTACAAGCAGCGCCAGCATTCCACCGGTGAAGGCGAGCGGCAGCGTAAAAATGATTATGAACGGCGATCTCAGAGACTGGAACTGGGCGACCATTATCAGATAAACCAGGATGATTCCCACGATGAGCATCAGCAGCATCTTCCTCATGGATTTCATGATCTCTTCATTCTCGCCGCTGTACTTGACCTCTACGCCCGGTTTTACGAGATTCTCGTTGTTGACCATTCTTTTAACATTGGCGGTGACTTTCGTTATGTTGTAATCATCCTTAACGCCAGCGGTTACATTCAGGCTTCTCCTCTGGTTGTCGTGGTTTATGGATGTCAGCGAAGCGTCTCTGTGAATAACCGCAATGCTTGTGAGCGATACTTTCTCCTTTGAGCCGTCCTGCTTGTCAACAGTGAGCTTCATGTCCGTCAGATCCTGGAGAGTGAATCCGCCCTTAGTAGTGTTTCCTACTGTTACATCAATAGTCTCACCGTCTGTCGAAAGCTTGGTCGCGGCTTTGTCGTCAGCCAGTTTTGATGATATCTGCTGAAATACCTGTGCTACAGTCAGACCTTTTCTCATGGCTTCATTCTTGCTGACTGTTACCTTGACTTCTTCCGTGCTCGACTCTGTTATGTCCGAGACCTCTTCAAGTGAATCAACGTCTCTGAGTCTGTCCTCAATACTCATTGCGGACATGCGAAGCTTGTCGAGATCGTCACTGTACAGGTTAATTGATACTCCGGTGCCGCCCATGTACTCGCTCATGTCCATGTCGGCTGAAGTTACAGCTTCACAGTCGTTCTCAGAGCATATTTTTTCTATCACTTTGGCGACTTTTTTACCCTGCTCAGCCTTATCATCCTCAAGAACGATGTACAGCATTGTTTCCCTGACATCGCTTTCATCATCGGAAGACATTCCGAACATGCTGGACATGTTGGATGACAGCATGACTCCGACGGATTCCACTCCGTCTATCTTTCTGACTTCCTCGCTTATCTTGTCGTTAACTCTCTTTGTATCCTCAAGTGTACTGCCTTCCGGCATGGTTACATTGGCGGATATCTGTGATGTTGACATGGAAGGCATGAACTCAAAGCCTCTGATAAGCAGCACACCGGAAGATGCTATCAGAAGAGCGAGAGCCGCGAGGACGAGTCTCCTCTTGTGTGTCAGCGCCCACGCCGCCGATCTCCTGTACCATGCGACTACCCTGCCGTTCTGAGAGATAACGGATTTGGCGGTTTTGCGCACGAGAAGACCCTTGGCTACGGCAGGTACAAAGGTCAGCGCTATTATCAGACTGGCAAGCAGCGAATAGGTTACTGTAAGCGCAAGGTCTGTAAACAGCTCCCTGGTTATTCCGTCGATGAAAACAATAGGAACAAATACACAAATTGTAGTCAGCGTCGAAGCCGTGATGGCTCCGGCCACCTGTGATGCGCCGGAAACAGCCGCCTGAACAGGAGAATACCCCATTGTACGCAGTCTGTAGGTGTTCTCAATAACTACAATCGAGTTGTCCACAAGCATTCCAACGCCGATGGCAAGACCCGAAAGGGATATCATGTTTATGGTTACGCCTGTGAAGTACATCAGCGCGATTGCGAAGATGACGCTGACAGGTATGCTGATGGCGGTAATCGCCGTAGGTCTGATGTCTCTAAGGAAGAACAGCAGCACGAGTATTGCGAATATCGCACCCAGAAGCAGATCCCTGAATACAGAATTGATTACAATATGGATGTACTTGCCCTGATCCATCAGAGGCGAGAACTTAAGGCCCTTATGCTCTTTTTCGAGCTTTTCAAATTCCTCGGAAATATTGTCAGCCACAGTTGCGGTTGCGTATGTAGACTGCTTTGTAAAGCTGAGCAGGACACCGTTCTCCCCGTTGATTCTGGCGTAGGCGTCATCGTCATCAACAATATATGAGACGGTCGCAATGTCCTTCACCCTTATAGGCGCCACGCCGTCAATGTCCATGTCAAAGAGAATCAGGTTTTCAAGTTCGTCGGTGTCTTTAATCTTATCGCCTACGCTTACGAGGACCTTTGCGTCGTTATCCGTAACATAGCCTGCCGGCATGGAGAAGTTCTGAGCGTTCAGCAGCGCTGAGACATTCTCCATGGTAATTACACCTGTCATGTCGGCGCTGTCCAGGGCGGCCTGTTTTTGCGACTCTATCTGCGAAAGAGTGCTCTGCAGCTGTGAAACCGCGGACTGAAGCGTGCTCTGTGTCGCGGCCAGATCGGAATAAGACGTGCTCATCTTGAATGTGAGACTGTCTCTCTGGGCCTCAAACTTGCCTATTGTATCGTTGAGCGCGCTGATCTGACCCTTGAGCTGATTCACGGCAGCCTCCAGCGCGCCAATGCCCGGGGCGTCTTCAGTGCCATTCGTAATGGTATCGATTGTCTCCTGTAAATCGTCTATGTCGTCTTGAATTGCCTCTATTTTGACTGGATCTGTTTCAGCGTCCCTCTGCTTCTCAAGATCCTGTTTCTGCTTGTTCAGCTCATTTATGAGCTGCTTCATTTCGTCAAGCTGCGTCTCAAGCTTCGTCCTCTGATTCTCGAGTTCACTCTTCGCCTTTTCTGACTGGCTTATTGCTGAATCCAGCTGTGAAGTCGCGCTTTCGGTTCCGTTCTTTATCTTCTTCTTGCCTTTGTCTATCTTCGAGGAGCCCTTCTTGGCCTTGTTCATGCCGCTCTTGACTTTGCCCTCACCATCGGCGAACTTCGACTTGATCGCGGCCGAAACGTCGTTGTTTACTTTGTCGATTTTATCCTGGGAAAGAACGACCTGTATGCCTTCGTCGATCATTCCGATCTTGTTAACAGAAGCAACGCCCTCAATACCTTCCAGGTCATCCTCTATGTTATCCTTGACGAATCTTGACACCTCAACCGGCGTCTTGCCCTTCATGCCGACCGCGGCGACGGTAACAGGCATCATGTTGAGGTTCATTTTGATAACTAATGGCTTGCTGGCCGTCTCAGGGAAGTTGCCCTCAATCTGATCTATCTTGTCGCGG
>Ga0256407_10001887_pt1 | contig 41962 bp, 30 predicted proteins | sample RumenRJG_04DNA_FD_193489 | JGI IMG/M metagenome (GOLD analysis project Ga0256407, IMG submission 193489) | Bovine rumen microbial communities from Lethbridge, Alberta, Canada - RJG_04 | ecosystem: Host-associated > Mammals > Digestive system > Stomach > Rumen | place: Canada: Alberta... | reverse complement strand
TTATTATTAATTTTGCCCATGAGAACGTCGTATTATTTTGATTATTAGACACTTCAAAGATAATACTTTCCTTGCATATATGCAAGGAAACGTTCTCTTTTTTTATTTCTATGAATAATTCAGGCTAAGGAAGTTTGTCACACGCCCACGTCGATGGTACCACCGTCTTCCCAGGGCTGCACCTCAGCATCGAAGCCACTGCCCTGGTTGTCGGGTGTGACGTTGGGGAGGAGAGGCTCGTCGATGAGCGGTGCCTCCAACACGAGATCGAGCTCAAGACTCATTTCGTAGCGGTCGCGCAGGGGAACGGTCTCGTCGATCTCGCGGTAGTGGATGAAGCGTGCCACGTCGTAGGAGAACAGCCGTGTGGTGCCGTCGACGAGTGTGAAGCACAGCACGATGCGGTTGTCGCCCGGGTTGCGGTTGCTTAGCACCACCTTGTCGTAGGGCAGTCCGAAGGTGGCTGTGCTCGTGGTGATGACGCCCGTGTTGGCACTCTTGTCCACGTAGGCACCTTTCCACGTGTCGAGCGGCAGCGCGCAGGTGGTGTTGAGCCGCTGTCCGTCGGAGAGATGAAAGGCGTCGGCCATGCCGGTGATATATCCCACCACGCTGCGCATGTTGCTGATGCCCCGTACGTGTATGGTGACGTTGAGCTTCGTGGTCATCGGCAGAGCCACCTCGTCATAGGTGTATGTGGCGGCTCCTTCGTTGTAGTGGTTGGTGGTCATGCCCTTCTTGTAGCGTTCGAAGGAGATGCCCTGCTCCACCATGTCCTGCGTGATGGTGATGGTGTCGACAGCCACGCCGATGGGCTCCGGGTCGGCATAGTAGGCCACGCCCTTGTCCCATGTGCTGTTGCCGTGCATGGTGGCTCTCACAGCGTGCGCGGCAGCCCCGTCGTAGTGCTGCATGTCGGCGAACGTCATCGAGCCGAACTCATCCTCGGTCTGGTTGAAGACGAGGAGATAGTAGGTGCCGGCGGTCAGTCCCACGTCGATGCCGTCGACATCGTTGGTGATGTGGGTGATGGGCGCCGAGCCGTCGGCAGGATAGAGCCTCACGGTCATGCCCGACGGCCGCTGTCCGAAGCGAGAGGCCCAGTCGACGTTGATTCTCACGTGGATGTCCTTCTCGACGATGACCTCCAACGGACGGCGGTCGCAAGCGGTGAGCAGGAGCAGCACGAGGAGCGTTGGAAGCCATACGAGCGTGTGTCGGCGGATCATCGCTCACCTCCTTTCTTCTTTCCCGGCCGTGGCAGCATCCATACGAGCGCGACCTTCAGCTTGGTGGGACCCACGTAGAAGACACGGTCGTTGCGCTGCCAGATGAGATGGGTGTCGTCGAACATGCCATGGTAGTGGCGCAGGGGGCTGTAGAAGCCGCCGATGGATGCCGACAGTTCGAGGTGAAGGTGCTTGCCGATGCGGCGTGCCCATCCTGCAGATACGCCGAGGCTGTAGACCTCGCCCTGGTTGCCGTGGCTGTTCCATTCCAGGTCGTATTTTGCCCATGCGGCATATACACCCCAGAAGCTGCCGGTCATTATCTCGTGATGGCGGTCGGGGATGTGGTTCCACCGTCGCAGCTCAGCGCCGAAGAGCTGTATCTGATAAGCACGGGAGTTGTGATGCCACGTGTACCACGGGTTCCACCACTCGGCCATGAGGGTCCATCGCCGTTTGTAGTCAATGGGAAACTCAACCTCGACGTTGGGCGCAAGCATTGCGTCCCACAGTAAGTTGGTCTTCACAGCCCAGCACTCCTTGTTGTCGGTGGTGTCGGTCAGGGCGAGTGTGTCGCTGGATATATTATATAAGGAGTCGTCAGTATTTACACGCATCGTGATGATCGTGTCACGCGTCGTCGTATTGCCCGCATGGGCGGCGGGACAAATGGCGGCGGCCATAAACATGGTGAAAATACTGACCATTTTCATTGTCTCATCGTCGATTACAACGTTGTGAGTGGATATATGCTTTTTCTTCTCCCCGGTATGTGGTCTGCAAGTTTCTTAGAACAGACACGGTGGAAGTACAACGTCTTTTTGTTTTTGCACCACTTTGTTTTATGGTCTTTTCTCTTTTATGTTAAACTGTCTGTATTGGTACAGTTGCAAAGACTTTTGGTCGTGGCGGAGATGTCGTGTGCTTCGTGGTGCTGTTATAAAGTCATAACACTCCACCATGCTGCAAAAATAAAAATAATATTTTTATTTAAAAAACAAAAATATTTCGAAGTGTTTTTTATAAAAAGCGCTTTTTTTGAGTAATTTCTTCGCCTTTACTAACTATTTTGCGATGGTGACAGTGGTCTACACCTTATTATATATATCGCGCGAGGACTATCTCAAAGCGACATGGCAGTACAAAGAAAGGAGTAAAACGTTGGAGTTTTTGAATTGAGATTGAGAAATAATGATTATCTTTGCACAACATAAAAGCAAATCAGCATGAATAGAACACAACTTACCGATGCCGTAGCTGCTTCGCTGCAGGTGTCGAAAGCGCAGGCCGCCAACTGCATCAACGCTGTGCTGGGCGCCATCGCCGACAATCTCACTGAGGGAGATCAGGAGGTTGCCATCCCAGACTTCGGGCGGTTCTTCGTCAAAAGCGTTGCTGCAAGACAGTACGTCAACCCTACGAACAAAGAGAAAATCATGGTAGAGGCTCACGACAAACTCGTCTTCAAACCCTCCGACAACATGGGTTACTACTCCCGTAAACACGCCGTCAACAAGTAAGACACGGCTCGGGAGACTTTCTTCCAACTATTTTCTTACCGCAACCGTCCATTGATCCTAAGGACTGCTGCGGTTTTTTATGCCCTCATTTCATAAGGATTACACGACGAAAGTAGTATATAAACAGCAATAACACGCTATAACGTGCAGTAACGAGCAATAACGTGCACCTACGCAGGCACGAGTTAGTAACTTTGCAAACGTAAACAAAAGACCTCACCTACCCTCCTAATAAGAGACCGAGGCAAGAGGAACCTGTTTTAATTTTAAATTTACTGTATTATGTCTATTTTTTATCGTTTGTATCAGAACAAGCTCAAGGACAGCAAGAGCTTCGGTAAGTACTACGCCCGTGCTATCCACACCGATACTGTGGATCTCGACGGCATCGCCGACGTCATCGAGCGCAACTGTACGCTGAAGCGCTCCGACGTGAAGGCCTGCCTGACTGAACTTGTGGAGGTCATGCGCGATGCGCTGCAGAGTTCCAACAAGGTGCGCCTCAACGGCTTGGGTATGTTCAAGATCAATGTCAAGTCGTCAGGCGTTGAGGACCCCAGTTCTTTCAATGGTAACAACATCATCGGCTATCGTGTGATCTTCAGCCCTGAGCACACCGTCATCAAGGCCAAGGGTACGGTCGATGCCGCGGGTAAGGCCATCGGAACCCATGTGAACAGCTACTATCTCTTTGATGGCATTTCCGCCAAGCGCGCCTCGCTGTCTGGAGGTAAGACTGCTGCTGACACTACTCCGACTGACAGCGGACAAGGCAGCGGCTCCGCATCCACTGGTGGCGCGGACGACAAGGGCTTGAATCCTTAAAGATCAATAGGCTCTGCCACAAAACACAGCCTCACCCCCATGCCCCTCTCCAAGGGGAGAGGGGGGGAGCCTCACCCCCAACCCCTCTCCAAGGGGAGAGGGGAGTAAAATGAGTGATAAACAATATTTTTGCGATGATATGAAGGTTATTACAGATGCAATGTAATGTCCGCTGAGGGCAGTTTCCGGGAGGGCCGCTGCCCTCAGCGGCCTTACTAAGATACGGCTGCTGGAAATTGTTTATCCAACATTTCACTCCCCCTCTCCCTTTGGAGAGGGGCACGGGGGTGAGGCTTTTTTTGAGAGGGGCACGGTGGTGAGGCTTTTTTGGGGACTGAGGCTGTTGTGGCTATCTAAACTAAAATTCAGAACAATATGAAAATCAAACAAATTGTACGGCTGCTGAGCCTGTTGGCCAGTGTGCTCTCTGCTGTTATCAACTATGTCAAGAACCTCAAAGACAACGACGACGATGAGGACAAGGAAGAAGATCATTCCAAGGGGAATTAGAAACAACAACCCGCTCAACATTAGGCGGACGCGCACACAATGGAAGGGAATGGCACAGCGACAGACGGATCCCGCCTTTTGTCAGTTCAGCGAGATGCGCTATGGCCTTCGTGCCGCCTTCATCGTGCTTCATACCTATGTGACGCGCCACCACCTCAATACGCTGAGGAAGGTGATTGGCCGATGGGCTCCGCCACCGGAAAATAATCCCTCTACCTATCTCCTCTATATATGTCTGCGCACGGGATGGCCACCTAACAAGCCGCTGCCACCAATGGATGCCGAGAGTGTCTTCTGGCCGCTCCTTGTTGAGGCGATGGCCGAGGAGGAGTGTGGCAAGGATGTGATGACGCAAGGATTGCTCAAACACGAGACGGTGGTGGAAGCGTATAAAAGGCTTACCCTTCAACAAAGGCTCACCTGATCCGCAGGCCTCACTCCCCCTCCTCTCCAAGGGGAGAGGGTAGTGATACGCTGCAAGGACAGTAGAATGTGATACCTTATTGTTTCTATTCGGGTAATATACCTTATTCGTACTACTTAGCCCCTTCTTATGATTAGGCTCCTTACTACTATTATGAATGAGCCCCGGACTACGGCTGCAAAGTGCCGATGGTCCGGGGCTTTTTTGTTTTCCCTTGCCAGTATATGCATCTGTTTATCTCCCTGCCGTGAGCAGGATGACGAGGCCGCTGATGCCAATGTAGGCATAGACGACATATTTGAATACACCATTGGAGAGGTGGCGGAAGAGATAGCCGCCGAGAGTCGTGCCGATGGCCACGCCGCCGATGCCATAGAGATAGTCGATGCCCACAGTAGTGGTCATAAAGCCGTTGTAGGCACGCACGAGGGCCATGATGATGTTGCCACTGAGCATATAGATCTGTGCCATCGCCATATACTGGTTCTTGTCCTTCGTTGTGGAGATGAAGTAGAGCACGGCGGGCGGCCCCTGCATGTTGAAGAAACCACCCATCAGGCCGCTGAGCACGCCGGTGCCGATCTGTGTGGGCAGGGTAGGGCGCAGCCGTATCTTCTTGTTGAAGAACCAAAAGTAGATGCTGAACAGGATGAGCACTACGCCAAGCACATAGCGCAGCACCACATCGTTGATCTTTTTCAGACAAAAGATCGACAGCGTGGAGACGATGATGAAGGCACAGAGGATCGGCACGACGCGGTGCCACTGTACATAGCGGTGCATGCGGATGGCAATATAGATGGAGTTGCTCATGGCCAGCAGCCCCGTGAGCGTGGTAGCCTCGGCATAGGAGGGCATGAGAAAGGGTAGCATGGTCATGATGAAGATGCCGAAGCCAAAGCCCGTTGTGCGCTGGATGAAGCTCGCCACGATGCTCAGGAGAAAGATGGGAAGAAGGACGGTCATCGAGATAAATATGAGATGGTTGGTACTGTAGTGCAAAGGTACACAATATCCTGGATATTTGTGTGGCATGTGGGTGAAATCGTATCCATCTCAGATGCAATCTGGATCATTGTTGTATCGCTTGATAATTTCGGCGTTCTGATTTTGCGGTTTTAATTATATTGGTTATCTTTGCACGCATAATCAAGGTGAAAGGAAACAGGACGGCAACGTCATGATAAGCGTCAAAAACAATGGAAACGACACATCAAATCAACAAAGTAGAGCTGCGCACCCTGCGTATGGAGGACTATGACCAGCTCGCAGGCTCTTTCAAGCGCATCTATGGTGACAGCGACGAGTTTTGGACCCATGCTCAGATCAAGAAGCTGATTACGATTTTCCCAGAGGGACAGGTGGTGGTCATCGCCGACGGAAAGATCGTGGGCTGCGCACTGAGCATCATCGTAGACTACGACCTGGTCAAGGGCGACCACACCTATGCGCAGGTGACAGGCAACGAGACCTTCAACACGCACAACCCCAACGGCAACATCCTCTATGGCATTGAGGTGTTTATCCATCCCGACTACCGTGGGCTCAGACTCGGACGGCGCATGTATGAATACCGTAAGGAGCTCTGCGAGAAGCTCAACCTCAAGGCCATCATGTTCGGCGGACGCATTCCCAACTACCACAAATACGCCGACACGATGCGACCGAAAGAGTATATCGAGAAGGTGCGCTCGCGCGAAATCTACGACCCCGTGCTGAACTTCCAGTTGAGCAACGACTTCCACGTGCGCCGCATCATCCGCAACTATCTGCCCAACGACGAGGAGTCAAAGCACAACGCCTGTCTGCTGCAGTGGGACAACATCTACTACGAGCCCAAGCGCGACCAGAAGGTGGAGCGAAAGCCCACCGTGCGCATCGGCATGGTGCAGTGGCAGATGCGACCGTATAACAGCATCGATGAACTCTTTGAGCAGGTGGAGTTCTTCGTAGACTCCGTGTCGGACTATAAAAGCGACTTCATCCTCTTCCCCGAGTACTTCAATGCCCCGCTCATGGCCCGCTACAACGATCTCGGCGAAGCAGAGTCGATACGTGCGCTGGCAAAATACACCGACAAGATCCGCGACCGCTTCCGCGAGCTCGCCATCAGCTATAACATCAACATCATCACGGGATCCATGCCGTACGTCAAGGATGACGGAGGACTCTATAATGTCGGCTTCCTCATCCGCCGCGACGGTACCGACGAGATGTACGAGAAGATCCACGTCACACCCGACGAGGTGAAGTGCTGGGGACTGAATGGTGGCAGCGCCATCCGCACCTTTGACACCGACTGCGGAAAGATTGGTGTGGTGATCTGCTACGACGTGGAGTTCCCGGAGCTCTCGCGTCTGCTTGCCGCGCAGGGTATGCAGATTCTCTTCGTGCCGTTTATGACGGACACGCAGAACGCCTATGCCCGTGTGCGCATCTGTGCACAGGCCCGCGCCATCGAGAACGAATGCTATGTGGCTATTGCCGGTAGTGTTGGCAACCTGCCGCGTGTGCACAACATGGACATCCAGTATGCCCAAAGTGCTGTCTTCACGCCCTGTGACTTCCCATTCCCCAACGACGGACGCCGTGCCGAGGCTACACCCAACACGGAGATGATCCTCGTGGCTGACGTAGACCTTACCCGCCTCAACCAGCTCCATACTTACGGTTCCGTGCGTAATCTGCTCGACAGAAGAACGGATCTGTATGAAGTTAAGTTAACGCCTCACCCCCGTACCCCTCTCCCAAGGAGAGGGGAGTGATTACCTTCAAGTGATGAATGTGGTAGGAAGATACAAGTGGTGGAAGTGCGTGGTGGTGTAAGTGGTAGAAAGATACAAGTGGTGGGAGTGCGTGGAGGTGTAAGTAGTGAATGTGGTAGGAAGGTACAAGGAGTGTATTATTAAAGAAGTAATATAATGATGATAGATGCATAACAACATCATTGTAAGACGCAACAATATCAATAGTAAGACGCAACAGCAACAATATCAATAGTAAGACGCAACAATATCATAGTAAACCATAACACTGTATGAAGAAACACAGTACTTTAGAGCACGATAATATATCGTTTAACCCTGTAACTACTCCCCTCTCCCTCGGAGAGGGGCAAGGGGGTGAGGCTTTTTCTTCTTTCCTCGGAGAGGGGCAAGGGGGTGAGGCTTTTTCTTCTTTCCTCGGAGAGGGGTTCGGGGGTGAGGCTGGAGAGCTTGGTGATCCTTCCTTATACATCTTCGACTTCGACGGCACTCTCGGCGACTCCAAGCATCTCATCGTCAAGACCATGCAAGACACATGCCGGAGTCTTGTCATGCCAATCCCGACGGAAAATGCATGCACCGCCACCATCGGACTGCCACTGGAGAAATGCTTTGCCGTGGCCTGCCATATCGACGACGCAACGGCAAAGCATTGTGCTGCGGTCTACCACGACATCTTCCAGCGCAACAATCGGCCGGGGTCTGTACCTCCCTTTCCTGGTGTCATCGACACGCTCCGCACGCTCCATGAGCACGGGCGGCTCATCGCGCTGGCCAGCAGCCGTTGTCACGAGTCGCTGCAAGGCTTTGCTGAGGAGTATGGCATTACCGGCTGGCTCTGTGCCCTCGTTGGCGCTGACGACGTGACGCACGCCAAACCTGATGCCGAGCCTGTCAACGTGATCTTGCAGGCCACTGGCTGTAAGCCTGAGGATACGCTTGTCATAGGCGACACCCGTTTCGACATCCTCATGGGACGCAATGCTGGTGCACACACCTGCGGCGTGACCTACGGCAATGGCTCGCGCGAAGAACTGGAAGAGGCTGGGGCGGAACAGATCATAGATCAGTTTGATAAATTAATTTGAGAAATATGGAAGAGACGCAAAAAATTATCGATGCCCTCACTCTCCGCATCATCGACTTCGACAAGGGCGATCCCATGCGCATACAACATCTGCTGAAGGTAAACCGCTTCGCGCAGCTCATCGGCCGCGCCGAAGGACTGGACGCCCATACACTGTTTGTCCTAGAGTCAACAGCCGTACTGCACGACATCGGCATCCATCCCGCTGAGGCGAAATACGGCAGCAGCAACGGAAAGTATCAAGAGCAGGAAGGACCGGCACCGGCGCGTGCCATCCTCGAATCGATGCACTACGACGAAGCCGACATCGAGCGCATCTGCTGGCTCATCGCGCACCATCACACCTACAAGCATATCGATGCGCCCGACTACCAGATCTTGGTCGAAGCCGACTTCCTCGTCAATCTCTACGAAGACCATATCTCGCAGCACGGCATCGAGGCCGCACGCAAAAACATCTTCAAGACCCAGACGGGACTCAAGTTGTTGAAGATGATCTACGAAGAGAAATACGAAGTGAAAAACGAAAACCATATCAAAGGAGAACAACCATGTTAAGGGATTTCTTACTCGTCGGCATGGGCAGTTTCTTAGGCGGCGGTTCACGCTTCATCGTCTCGAAGGTGATTCAGGCGTGGGCGCCCTTGAGTTTTCCTCTCGGCACTTTCGCGGTCAACATCTTAGGCTGCCTGATCATCGGCTTCCTCTCAGGCCTGCACTGGCCCGGTGGCTGGATGTCTCCCTCCATGAAACTCGTGCTGACCACAGGCTTCTGTGGCGGCTTTACCACCTTCTCCACCTTCATGAACGAGAGCACGGCGCTCATGCGCGACGGCAACTACCTCTACTTCGCCCTCTATATAGGGTTGAGCGTGACCCTAGGACTCATCGCCGTCGTCGTGGGTAATGCCTGCGCCAAAATGATTTAACAGGCTGCTGCCTCACCCCCTAACCCCTCTCCAAGGGGAGAGGGGAGTAGATACTCTGGCGACACCTAACTGCAGATGAGTACATGGGTTAGTGTAGGGGGGCATGACTGTCCTCATCTCGCATAACGTATATATATCAACATGAAAAAGATACTCCGTTTTTATCTCAGCAACACCGATACGATCCGTCACGAGTCGCTCTACGAGGAGATCGCACGCGCCGCACAGCGTGAGCAACTGGCCGGTGCCACGGTGCTACAAGGCATCATGGGCTACGGCAAAGCCAGCAAGCTACGCTCTAACAAGTTTTGGGAGCTCAACGTCAAATATCCGATTGTCGTTGAGATCATTGACGACGAGGAGAAGCTACAGGCTTTCCTCGACAAGATCCTTCCCACCCTCAAAGTGCAACCCAAGGGCATCCTCGTCACCATGCAACCCGTCGACATCGTGCTGTGCAAGTAATAATTCTCCTTATCTTTCCGTTTCTCGATTAATTTCTGTAACTTTGCAGAAACTTAGCACCATATATATCATATGAGTACAACCGTGCAAGAGACAGAAAAACAATTCCAAGATATCATGGCAGAGTGCCGGCAGCTCTTTGCCAAGAAGCTCCATGACTATGGTGCTTCGTGGCGTATGCTCCGCCCTTCTTCGCTGACTGACCAGCTCTTTATCAAGGCCAAGCGCATCCGTACCCTTGAGATCACAAAAGAAAGTCTTGTTGGAGAAGGCATCCGACCGGAGTTCATCGCGCTGATCAACTATGGAATCATCGGACTCATACAGCTTAAGGAAGGTTTCGCTGATACCATCGACACCACACCCGACGAGGCCCTCAAGCTCTACGACCATTATGCCCACGAGGCTTTCGAGTTGATGAAGCGCAAAAACCACGACTATGGCGAAGCCTGGAGAGACATGCGTGTCACCAGCTATACCGATTTCATCCTCACAAAGATAGAGCGTGTCAAAGAGCTCGAAGAAAACGAGGGAAAGGCTCTCGTCTCGGAAGGCATAGACAGCAACTACTACGACATCATTAACTATGCCGTCTTTGGTGCCATCCGCACAAAACGGCACGCAGAGAACGAGTAACCCGGCGCTCCCGCCGCTGCTCGATAAGATCCTATATCCGCATTTTTTACACAACACTTGGTCATGACCGACAAAGAAGACAACATACAGCCCCAAACACAGGCTCGCACCACGCCCCGCTGGCAAACGATGCTGACGACGATACTCGTCAACATAGCCCGCTTTGTAGTTGGACTGACCTTCATCTTCTCCGGTTATGTCAAAGCCATCGACCCGCTGGGCACGCTCTACAAGATGCAGGACTATCTTGAGGCCATCGGCTTGGCAGGCGCGCTACCCGACTATCTGCTCATCTCGGCAGCCGTGATGCTCGCCGCTCTGGAGTTTTGCCTGGGCATCTTCATGGTCTTTGCCATCCACCGTCGGCTGACGTCAAAGGTCATCCTCCTTTTTATGGCGGTGATGACGCTGATCACGCTATGGCTCGTCATAGCCAATCCCGTCAAGGACTGCGGCTGTTTCGGCGATGCCATCCACCTCACCAACACCGAGTCGCTGCTGAAAAACATTGTGCTCACGGCTTGTGCCGTGTTGCTTTGGCGGAAGCCGCTCAGCATGTACCGCTTCATCTCGAAGCCCAACCAGTGGATTGCCGTCAACTACACCATTGTCTTCATCCTCGTCACGAGTACCTACTGCCTTTATAAACTGCCCGTCTTTGACTTCCGTCCTTATCATGTCGGCGTGAACATCAAGAAAGGCATGGAGATACCGCCGGGGGCACCGCAGCCCAAATTCGAGACAACCTTCATCTTGGAAAAGAACGGCGTGAAGAAAGAGTTCACCCTCGACAACTATCCCGACTCCACATGGACGTTCATCGACTCCAAGACGGTGCAGACCGCCGAGGGCTACGTGCCACCGATCCACGACTTCTCGATACAGACGCGTGCGGGCGACGACATCACCGACAGCATCCTCGACCGGCGCGGATATACCTTCCTGCTCATCGCTCCCGACCTGAGCACTGCCGACGACGGCAACTTCGGTGCCATCGACCAACTCTATGAGTATTGCATTGAAAAGCATATCCCATTCTACTGTCTGACAGCTTCGGGCGACAAAGACATCAAGCACTGGGAAGACATCACAGGCGCGGAATATCCCTTCCTGCTCACCGACGGCACCACACTCAAGACGATGATCCGCAGCAATCCCGGACTGATGCTCATCAAAAACGGCACGATCCTGCGCAAGTGGAGCCATAACGACCTGCCCGACGCGGCGGACCTGCATGGAGACATCAGCAAGCTGCCCATCGGACAGCCCGACAGCCATACCGCCGCAGGCACGATGGCAAAGGTAGCCCTCTGGTTTATCCTTCCGCTGTTCCTCCTCACGCTCGCCGACAGACTGTGGGCCTGGTCGAAATGGCTCAGGGCTTGGCAGAAGAAAAAAGAAAATCAGATACAACAACAACTGTTTAACTTATCATTAATAGAAAGGAAAAGTAAAATGAGAAAGAAAATCGTTGCAGGCAACTGGAAAATGAATGAGAACCTGCAGGAGGGCATCGCCCTGGCAAAAGAGATCAACGAGGCATGTGCTGCTGACAAGCCAAACTGTGGCGTCATCGTCTGCACTCCGTTCATCCACTTGGCTAAGGTCGCTGAGGTCCTGGATCAGAATGTCGTCGCTCTCGGTGCAGAGAACTGCGCCGACAAGGAGAAGGGTGCTTACACAGGTGAGGTCTCTGCCGCTATGGTGAAGTCTACCGGTGCACAGTATGTCATCCTGGGTCACAGCGAGCGTCGTCAGTACTATCACGAGACTGCTGAGATCCTGAAGGAGAAGGTACAGCTGGCTCTGGCCAACGGTCTGAAGGTGATCTTCTGCTGCGGCGAGACTCTCGAGGAGCGCGAGGCTAACAAGCAGAACGAGGTCGTCAAGGCTGAGCTCGACGGCAGCGTCTTCAACCTCTCTGCTGAGGAGTGGAAGAACATCGTGCTGGCTTATGAGCCGATCTGGGCTATCGGTACTGGCAAGACAGCTACCAGCGACCAGGCTGAGGAGATGCTCGCTTACATCCGTAGCATCGTTGCTGAGAAGTATGGCAAAGAGGCTGCTGAGGACACAACCATCCTCTATGGCGGTAGCTGCAAGCCCGGCAACGCTAAGGAGCTCTTCGCTAAGCCTGACATCGACGGCGGTCTGATCGGTGGCGCTTCTCTGAAGTGCGCTGACTTCAAGGCTATCATCGACGCTTGGAAGTAATTTTCTATCTATCAGGAATGAGAGAACCAGGACGGCCTTCACCCCTGTTGTGGGGGTGAAGGCGTGCCTCTTCTCTGATTCCTGACTATTACAACGACGATTATGAAGAGACTGATCTTGGGGATTATCGGTATGCTGACATTGGGCATGACCCCGATGCATGCACAGACCTTCCTTGGACATCTGCAACAGCAAAGGCAGGGGGAGGGTAAGATCACAGTGACGCAGAGCAAGACTATCACAGATCTCGTCAACGGCAATGCGTCTTCGTCCCCGGAAAAGAATACCACCACACCAAACAACATTACGCCGGGCACGAAGACAAGTGCGCAGGCAAAGACAGAGGGAAGTAAGACGGTTGCAGCACAGAAGCAGAGCACCATCGACAAGGCCAAAGAGGCTGAGCGCAAGGCTGCCTTGGCACTGGGCAAGAAGTCTTCTACCCAAAGCAACAAAAACGCAGAGGCTGCCCGCCACGCCGCCGCAGTCGCTGATCAGAAAAAGGCTGAAGCCGCCGCAGAAGCAAGACGAGAGGAGCAACTCGCAGAGATGCGCCGCCAGGAAGCTGCCGCCAAGGCGAAGCAAGAGGCTGAGGCTTTGGCACGCCAGGAAGCTGCCGAAGAGGCAAAGGCAAAGGCAGAGAGTGCGGAGGCTGAGAAAAGGGCACAATGGGCCCGTGAGGCTGAGGCCTATAAAAAGAAATTAGAGAGCGAGCACAAGGCTCAGGTGCGGCATCAGGACGATGATGAGATGTCGATTCCGACCATCGACATGCGCAAGAAGGTGATGCGTGGCAGTCGCAAGGTGACCGGATACCGTGTACAGGCCTTCGCCGGCGGCAACACACGCGCTGATAAGATGAAAGCTCAACAGGCAGGCAACAACATCAAGATGCGGTTCCCTGACCAACCAATATATGTTCACTTCTATTCTCCACGATGGATTTGCCGCGTGGGCAACTACCGTTCGCTCGGTGAGGCTGAGAAGATGCTCCATGCCGTCAGAAAGATGGGCTATAAGGCAGCGACTATCGTGAAGGGAAAGATCACAGTAAACTAAATAATGTATAATGTATAATGAGTAATGTATAATGAATAAATAAGTGCACCGTAGGGGTGACAGTCATTCTTCATTCAACGCTCATCATCCAACATTGAAGTTCATCCAACATTGAAGTTCATCCAACATTGAAGTTCGTTCAACATTGAAGTTCATTTAACATTCATCATCATTGCTTTCATTCAACATTCAACATTGATCATTCAACATTCAACACTCTATATATGAATCCAGAAACAGATTTCCGGCCGGGACTCGAACAACTGGCTGACCACTATAAAGACATATTGACTTTGCTGGGTGAAGACCCGGAACGTGAGGGACTCGTCAAGACACCCATGCGCGTGGCAAAGGCCATGCAGACACTCACCCGCGGCTACACACAGGACCCGAAGAAGGTGCTCACCGACGCTCTCTTTGAGGAGAAATACAATCAGATGGTCATCGTCAAGGACATCGACTTCTTCTCGATGTGCGAGCACCACATGCTGCCCTTCTTCGGTAAGGCACACGTGGCATATATCCCCAATGGTTATATCACCGGACTGAGCAAGATCGCCCGTGTCGTCGACATCTTCTCCCACCGACTGCAAGTGCAGGAGCGGTTGACGGAGCAGATCGAACAGTGCATCCGTGAGACGCTCAAACCACAAGGCGTCATGGTTGTGCTCGAGGCACGCCACCTCTGTATGCAGATGCGCGGCGTGGAGAAACAAAACTCCATGACGACGACAAGCGCCTACAGCGGCGTCTTCGAGTCGGCAAAGACCAGAATGGAGTTCCTCAGCCTGCTGAAAGTGAAATAACAATTGCCTACACCTTTTTATATATAAGGTAGGCACAGCATATGGGTGGTACACCTTATTATATATAGCACTATTGTATATAGCACTCTTTAATCACAAACGCATGAAATTCATCTCCTGGAACGTCAATGGACTTCGCGCCTGCATGAAGCCGAAGACCGACGACGATGGCAATGTCATCAGCAAAGGCTTTGAGGCTTACTTCAAAGACCTGGACGCTGACTTCTTCTGTCTGCAAGAAACTAAGATGCAGGCCGGACAACTTGACCTGCAATTCCCCGGATATACGTCATACTGGAACTATGCCGACAAGAAAGGCTATAGCGGCACGGCGATCTTCGCACGGCACGAGCCGCTGAGCGTGGCCTATGGCATGGGCATCGACGATCACGACCATGAGGGGCGCGTCATCACGCTCGAATACGCTGACTTCTATCTCGTCTGTGTCTACACGCCGAACTCACAAGACGGACTGCGTCGTCTCGACTACCGCATGAAGTGGGAAGACGACTTCCGCAACTTCCTCTTGACACTCAATGACAAGAAACCGGTCATCGTATGCGGAGATATGAACGTGGCACACGAGGAGATCGACATCAAGAATCCTAAGACTAACCGCCACAATGCCGGCTTCACCGACGAGGAGCGTGAGAAGATGACGGTGCTGCTCAACAGCGGTTTCATCGACACCTTCCGTTTGCTGCACCCCGACGAGGTAAAATATTCGTGGTGGAGCTACCGCTTCCGTGCCAGGGAGAAAAACGCGGGGTGGCGCATCGACTACTTCCTCACGTCCTATAGCTTGCAGCCACGCATCACGGCGGCCGAAATCCACAACGAGGTCTTCGGCAGTGACCATTGCCCCGTGGAGCTGCAACTGAAATAACGCAAAAGGCCTTTCGGTGTATTCCGGAAGGCCTCTTTCTCATTTTGTATAAGAACAGGTCAAGAAGAAAGAGAACCATATGCACGCAGGAACAGACAACTATACCTATCTCACCACCGCTCCGATCCGTCGTGTCATACCTACGATGGCCATCCCAACCATCATCAGTATGCTCGTCACCGCCCTATACAATATGGCGGACACATTTTTCGTGGGCAAACTCGACACGCAGTCTACGGCTGCCGTGGGTGTGGTGTTTTCGTTGATGTTCTTTGTGCAGGCTACCGGCTTCTTCTTTGGTCATGGCTCCGGCAACTATATCTCACGCGAGTTAGGCGCACGCTGCCACGACAACGCAGCGCGCATGGCAGTGACAGGTTTCTGTTTCTCACTTTTGGCGGGCACGTTGATCACTGTCGCGGGCTGGATCTTTCTCAATCCTTTGTCGCTACTGTTGGGTGCCACACCAACGATCCTGCCTCACACTCGGCAGTATCTTGGTATTGTGCTCTTTGGCGCGCCTTTTTTGACCGGCTCGCTGACACTCAACAATCAGCTGCGTCTGCAGGGCAATGCTTCCTTTGCTATGGTCGGCATCGTCACGGGTGCGATCCTCAACGTAGGGCTCGATCCGCTCTTCATCTTTGTCTGTCACTGGGGCGTAGCCGGTGCTGCCCTTGCCACTGTGACCGGTCAGGTGGTGAGCTTCCTCATTCTTTTCCTGATGACGCGCCGTGGAGAGAACATCGCCATCCGTTTCCGTCTCTTCTCTCCCTCATGGTCCGCCTTCAAGGAAATCTTCTTCGGCGGCAGCCCGTCGCTGTGCCGTCAGGGACTGCTCTGCCTGGCCACGATGATGCTCAATCATGCGGCAGGCAACTACGGCGACGCTGCCATCGCTGCCATGAGCATTGTCAACCGCATCACCATGATGGTCATGGCCGTTGTCATCGGCTTGGGGCAGGGCTTTCAGCCGCTTTGTGGTTTTTGCTTCGGTGCCCGTCTCATCCCGCGTCTGAAGCGCGCGTATTGGTTCACGATCGCTGTGGGCACGACCTTCCTCATCGTTTGCACGGTTGTCGGCTGGCTCCTCAGCGATCATCTCATCGGCATCTTTCGCGATGATGCCGAGGTCATCGCCATTGGCATCGTCGCCCTGCGCTGGCAAATCAGCACGCTGCCACTCAACAGCTTCATCATGACGAGCAACATGCTGACCCAGACGTGCCGCAAGCCAGTGGCCGCCAACCTGCTGGCGTCTGCCCGCAGCGGACTCTTCTTCGTCCCGTTGATCCTCATTCTTCCGCACTTCTTCGGACTGATGGGCGTGGAGATGTGCCAAGCCGTCAGCGACTTTTGCTCCTTCACGCTTTCTGTTCCTGTCATGGGCTATACGCTCCGGCGGCTGCGTGGGTAGCACAGCCTCCCCCTCGTACACCTCTGTTTTGCGAGGTTCATCCCCGCCCTAACTCTCTTGTCTGTAATATTCTCACACAGAGAACACAGAGATCTCTACCCGTGACGCACTGGATATTTTCCGTGGAATCATAGTGAGAGGAAATATAAATCTTTATGCTGCCATTATCGCTTTGGCATTTTCAAACGGAAAAGAAAAAAGAAAATCATGGTCATGCTTATGCTCCCCAAGGAGCAATGGGTCTAAAGCTATGGGGTAGTCTTGCGAGCAAGCTCGCCGCCTACCCCATAGCTTTAGCCCCACACCTTTGGTGTCAAGCCTGCACATGACGAAAATCGCTAACGCGTAAATTTGCCCCTTGGGCATAAAATCCTGCGGCCGAAAGATAGTCCATAAAGGTCAAGGAGATGAGGAGAGCTGTCAGCAGGCTGTTTAGGACGCTTGCACGCGGAGGGTCCTTCGGCCTTTCATGTGTCGTATCGGCCATTTGCAGGGCGCGGCCCTTGTGGCCGTCCGCACCCAAGATGGGAAATTGGTTACCCTGCAATGGCGGACGGCCACAAGGGCCGCGCCCTGCAAGAGGATCGGAATGTACGTCTGATAATCAAGGGCGGCCTTCGCTGAGTAGTTGCTATTTAATTATTAATTTCAAAAAAGGCTTTCTTTTTCTTTGCTCATTCAATATTTCTTCATAATTTTGCCATTGTGAGCCACTGTCTGAACCCTGTCGGACCATGCAATGTGCTGTCCTCGTGGCGGAGCGTCCAGGCGTGAGCTTCTGCATTGCTCGTTCTGACTGATTGGGCCATGCAAGAGCCTCTATGTGTGGGACGAGTGACCGTAAGACTCCCACGCTTTTTTGTATACGCCTCTTTCAGAAGAGAGACTTGCTTAGAATGAAGATTTTCAACTCTATGATTATGAAGAAAAGTTTACTCTGTTTTCTAATCCTGCTCATGTTGCCCCTGGCTTCCATGGCCTACGACTTCGAGGTAGATGGAATATACTACAAGTTTACTGGTAGTAGTTTCGTGGCGGTGACATACAAAGGCGATGACCCTTGGAGTAGCGATAACACTGCTTCTTACTCTGGCCAAATTACGATTCCCTCTACTGTGAATTATAATAACAAAAGTTATTCGGTCACTTCGATAGGCAATAGTGCCTTCTTTTATTGTTCCGGCTTGACTTCGATCACCATCCCTGAAGGTGTCACTTCGATAGGCGATGGGGCCTTCGAGTATTCCGGCTTGACTTCTATAACTATCCCTGAGAGTGTCACTTCGATAGGCAATGATGCCTTCGGGTGGTGTTCCAGCTTGACTTCGGTCACCATCCCTGATGGAGTCACTTCGATAGGCAGTGGGACCTTCTCTGGTTGTTCCAGCTTGACTTCGATCACCATCCCTGAGCGTGCCACTTCGATAGGCGATAATGCCTTCCAGAATTGTTCCGGCTTGACTTCTATCTCCATCCCTGAGAGTGTCACTTTGATAGGCGGTAGTGCCTTCGAGGGTTGTTCCGCCTTGACTTCGGTCGCCATCCCTAAAAGTGTCACTTCGATAGGCGGTTATGCCTTCTATGGTTGTAAAAGCTTGACTTCGGTCACCATCCCTGAGAGTGTCACTTTGATAGACTATAATGCCTTCGAGAATTGTTCCAGCTTGACTTCGATCACCATCCCTGAGAGTGTCACTTCGATAGGCAATGAGGCCTTCCAGGGTTGTTCCAGCTTGACTTCGATCACCATCCCTGAAGGTGTCACTTCGATAGGCGATGGGACCTTCAGTGGTTGTTCCGGCTTGACTTCGGTCCTATGTAAAAGTAAGAAGCCCGCAACTTGTAAAAATGGTTCTATAATTTCTTCGTCTCAACCACGTCTGATCATACCAATAGGAAGCGAGGAGGCGTACGCCAGCGCAACGGAATGGAAAGAGTTTACAAACCGCAGTGTTTTCAAGACTTTTGATCACGCGGTAACTACTTTTGCGGATGCAGAGAAGATAGACCTCGACAACGCCTATCAGGTAGGAGATGAAAAGACCTTTACTGCCGCAGCGACGAAGGACCTGAAGGCATATCAATTTACGGGCAGTGCTGTCAACAGCACGATCTATGGCACCGAGGTGAATGGCATCGTGCCGGCAGGCACGGGGCTGCTGATGACCGGCACGGAGGGTGCCACCTACGTCTTCCCGCTGACAAGCGGAGACGCTACGGCTGATGTATCCGGCAACAAACTCGTGGGGGTGACAAAAGACACTGACCTCAGCACGCTGACGGATGGCAACAGCCACTATGTCTATGATAATGATGCCTTCCGGCTCCAGAGCACCGGCACGATAGCAGCCAACTTAGCATATCTTAGTCTGCCTACCGCAGACACTGACAAGATCAACGTATCTCTTGGCGGCGCGACAGGCATCAAGGGCATTGCTGCCGACAACGAGGACAACGGCGCATGGTATACCCTGGACGGCGTGAAGGTCAATGAGAAACCAACAGTTAAAGGTCTGTATATCCACCATGGAAAGAAAGTTGTCGTAAACAAACAAAGATAACAAGAAGATGAAAAAGACCTTTATAGATAGAAAGTCCATAAAGGTCAAGGAGATGAGGAGAGCTGTCAGCAGACTGTTTAGGACGCTTGCACGCGGAGGGTCCTTCGGTCTTTCATGTGTCGTATCGGCCATTTGCAGGGCGCGGCCCTTGTGGCCGTCCGCACCCAAGATGGGAAATTGGTTACCCTGCAATGGCGGACGGGCACAAGGGCCGCGCCCTGCAATTGCGATGTAACTTCCAATTCCCAATTACGATCTCTCTTCACCAAACACAGGATTGGTCCTGTGCGCCTATCCATGTCACGGGAAAATCCATTGCGCCCTTTTTCTTCTTCCTTCTTCCTCCTTTCTCCTTTTTTTTTCTTTTTTCCTTTTTCTTCTTTCTTACTCCTTTCCTTTTTTCTTCTTTTTCTTACTTCTTACCTTCCTCCTTTTCTTTTTCTTCTTCCTCCTTCCTCTGCGGAATCTTTGCGCCTTTAGCGTCTTTGCGAGCGAATCATCATTCCTTGGCGGTAATCACTCCCCTCTCCCTTTGGAGAGGGGTTGGGGGTGAGGCTGCTTGGGGGTTAGGCTGCTTGGGGGTTAGGCTGCTTGGTGTGAGGCCGTTGGAGAGGGGCTGCTGTGGGTGAGTCATTTCCTCTTCGCTAATCGTTCTTCCTGGCATTGCTGTCATCGAAGGTGTCGTAGCTGCCCAACTCTTCGTTGTCTCCATCGAGGCAATCGTGCTCAAAGTCCTCGTCGATATGGCGTCCGTGGTGCTTGCCAGTGTAAAGGCGTTCCTTGGCTGTCAGTTGTTTGGTTCTTGTGTTCATAGTTGTTTGGTTTTGGTTATTGTTCTGCGAATATACGAAAAAAAAGTGAGACATTGTACTTTTTGTCCCACTTTTCTTTCTTTTTTTTTGTATTTTTCTATCTTGAAAGAATGTTCTCAGAGTCAAGCACTCGCAAAGCATTCTATTCCCCTCTCTCCTTGGAGAGGGGTTAGGGGTGAGGCTTATCACACATTTCCGAGATGCACCCATCGGATGCCTTCTTCCTCAGCGATGTCTTTCGCACGCATCATAACGGGGATGGGCGTGGGTCTGAGGTTGGGCATGCGGTAGGAGGGGAAACAGCGGCTCAGATGCAGGGGCACGTCAGCCATGCCGTTGTCGACGAGCCAGCGGCAGAACGCGCGTATCATCTCCTCACTGGTATTCCATCCGTCAACGAGCAGATTGGTGACTTCCAACTCTACGCCCGCCTCATGTATAAGGCGCAAGGTACGCTGTACGGGAGCCAGCGAAGCACCATTGAGGCGGTGATAGACATCGTCGCTGATACTCTTCAGATCGATGTTTGCCGCATCGAGGAAGGGCAGCAGGTCGCGCAAAGGCTGTTCGTTGACATATCCGGCAGAGACAAGGATATTGTAGATACCCTGCTCGTGAGCCAGTCGTGCCGTGTCGAGCATATACTCGATCCACGTCAGCGGCTCGGTGTAGGTGTAGGCAATCGAAGGCAGATGCTGTTGCAGGCATACGCCCACGAGGTCTGCCGGCTGCCACGTAGCGTGCTCCACATCTTCCGGTCGTGCTTGCGAGATAGAACTGTTCTGGCAGTTCAGACAGCGCAGGTTGCACCCCGTGCACGCCACCGAGAGGCACAGCGTGCCCGGATGGAAGTGGTTGAGTGGTTTTTTCTCTACTGGATCGACGGCGAGCGCGCAGGGCTCAGCATAGCTCGTGGCCCATAGCTTGCCGTCACGAAACACGCGCGAGCGACATCGCCCTGCATGTCCTTCACCGATCAGACAGGCATGGGGACAAAGATCACAGCGGGCTGCCAAAGTGCCGCCGGCTGTATCATGTCCTCCGTTGCCGCCGATTTGTTCGATATGATAATATGCTGCTTGTTTCATGAAGTCTCACTTTGCTTGTCCGTGTACGGATGGCGCTGGGCGTGCTCTGTGCTTATTCCCGGCATCTCTACTTGCGTTGGCTGGCTATTTTACGATCTCCACCCGATACGTATACAGTTCCGCATCCTTCCATCCGTCCCATGGCAGGCCAGCCTTGTCTTGCGCACAATGTCCGAGGAACTCCTCCTTTGTCCAGTTCACTTCTTCGGCTACTTGAGGCAGGAACGTACCCGAGTGCCATCCTTTCTTGATGTAGATACCCTCCTTGCCATAGTGGAACTCGCTGATGTCGTGGATGCGCTTGAGCGGTGAGAGCACGCTGATCTCGATAGACAGCCGATCCCACTCTTCGGGCGAGACGGGTTGGAAACGAGGATCGCGGTAAGCGGCATCGTGCGCCATGGCCACTACCACCTGCCACAGCGGCACGTCCTCACCGAAGTGACCGATGCAGCCACGCAGTCGCCCGTTCTCTGTCAGCGTCACAAAAGCACCGCCGTTGCGTAGCAGCTCCGGGTTGGAGGGCGCAGCAACCTGCTGGCGGCGGATGCTCTTCCATGCGATGTCGAGCAACTGCTGGCGTGTGGTGTCGCTCAGCATAAAGACATCATCTGCTGAGTCGCTCTCGACAGCCGCACTTGCTGCCGCTGCTTCGTCCGATTGGTCATTCTTTGCAGTGTCATTCTTTGCCGCTTTATCCAAAGCGTCATGGCTTGCAGTCTCTTTTTGCTCCGTATTTTCTGTATTAGAATCAGTCGCCGTCATCACAAAAGCGTGATAGCCCACTACTTGGTCGTGACCGCTGTATGGCGAGTCACCCGAGTTGCAGTAGGCGAGATGGTGCATCTCCAGTCCCTTCTCCTTTTCCGCCATCATCAGCAGCACGGCGATGGCAGCCTGTCCGCATGCGCTCGTGGCGAGGTTGCGGACATGTTCATCGGCATTGTCAGACAGCGCACGCAGGAAAGTGTGAAGGTCGCCCGAGGCTAAAGCGTCGCCCGTGCGCTTGTCTATGCGCTCAGCATCGTCGTAGCTGGGGTAGTGCGAGAAGTCGCTGCTGATGACAAAGAGGTTGCGCGGAGTGAAGTAGGGGACGAGTGCCCGCGCGATGTCCTGAAGTGTATAGTAGTCTTCCGTGCCGATGATGACCGGTACGATCGGCGGCACCTCGCCCAATTGCACTTGCAGAAAGGGCAACTGCACTTCCAGACAGTGCTCCCTGTCGTGGGCTCGTGGCTCAAAGGTCAGCACCTTATTCTCCTCGACAAGCCGTTTGCAGAGTGCTGTGTCGACCTTCACCGTACCCAATGGCGTCTGATACCCCTCCCAAACGGTAGCTACCGAGGCGCCATCCAGACCGATATGATGTGAGGGCCCCAAGAGGAAGATATGGTCGTAGTGAACCTTTGGGTCGAGTTGTGCGAAAGCCTCGGCAGCCGTCTGTCCGGAGAAGACATACCCGGCGTGCGGCACGATGACCGCCCTGACGGGCGCATGAAGTCCCGCCTTTGTCGCGGCAGAGAGATATTGCTTCACGTCGGCCTCCAGCTCCTGCCTGTCAGCTGGATAGAACTGCCCGGCAACAGCTGCTGGGCGCACATTGCCGGAATAACACTTTGTCATTTTCATAGTCATACAGACAATCATTAGCAGTACTAAGCCTGCGTATGGTCCTTTCATAGGTTTTTCGCAAATATAGTGGTTTTATACGAAAAAAGCAAGAGCAATGCAAATTCAACAAGATAATCTTTCTCTCTTTTATAAATAATTATAATTCCACTCCATATTATATATTGTCATGCAATACTTTTCGTATCTTTGCATAATAATTGGAGAGGAAAGACTCCTCTATTTAGAGAAGATTTATAGAGAAAGTGATGAACGAAACAACAGAAAGAAAGAACCCCTTCATGGAGCCCTACCATACGCCCCATGACACGATACCCTTCGACAAAATACGCTTTGAGGATTTTGAACCGGCCTTCATGGAAGGCATCCGGCGCGACGACGAGGATATTGAGATCATGCTCAACAATCCTGAAGAGCCGACCTTTGACAACACGATCGCTTACCACAACGACAGCAAGGGACCGCACTACTACGATCTCCTCGACCGCGTGTCTACGGTGTTCTCCTGTCTGATGAGCGCTGAGACCGACGAGCGCATGGAGGCGCTGGCACAGAAACTGGCTCCGATCCTCAGCAAGCATGAGAACGATTTCCTGCTCAACCCGAAGGCTTTTGCTCGTGTCAAGGCTGTCTATGACCATCACCGCGAGCTCACACCAGAAGAGCAGATGATGCTCGACAGAACCTACGACGGTTTTGTGCGCAGTGGTGCTCTCCTCGATGAGGCCGGCAAGCAGCGCTTGCGTGAGCTCTCAGAGAAAGGATCGCTGCTCGCCCTGCAGTTCTCTCAGAACCTGTTGAAGGATACCAAGGCCTTCACACTGCTCATCACTGACAAGAACGACCTGACCGGACTTCCCGACACGGCCGTGGAGGCTGCCGCCAACGCTGCCAAGGAACAGGGCAAAGAAGGCTGGCTGTTCACACTCGACTATCCCAGCTACTCGCCTTTTATGTCGCACGCCGACAACCGCGAGTTGAGACGACAGCTGTATATGGCCCGCAACACGCTCTGCACCCATGGCGACGAGAACGACAACCGCGACATCTGCCGCGCTCTCGTCAACAACCGGCGCGAGGAGGCACAGCTCTTGGGCAACGACACCTTTGCCGACTATGTCATGAAATACCGCATGGCAGGCAGCGTGAAGAATGTCTATAAACTTCTCCACGACCTTATCGATGCCTATAAGCCTACTGCTGAGAAGGAGGTGGAGGCCATTCGTGAGGAAGCCCGCAAGCTCGAAGGCGATGACTTCCAGCTTGAGCCGTGGGACTTCTCCTATTATGCCCATAAGCTAAAGATGGAGAACTACAATATCGACGCGGAGATGCTGCGTCCTTATTTCCAGCTCGACAAGGTCATCGACGGCGTCTTCGGTCTGGCCCATCGTCTCTATGGCATCACATTCAAGGAGAACAAGGACATCCCCGTCTATCATCCCGACGTCAAGGCCTACGAGGTCTTTGACAAAGACGGCAGCTATCTCGCTGTCTTCTACGCTGACTTCTATCCCCGCAAGGGTAAGCACGACGGTGCCTGGATGACGGAGTTCCAGGGACAGCATATCAACCACAAGGGCGAGAACATCCGTCCGCACGTGAGCGTGGTGATGAACTTCACCAAGCCTACGCCGGAGAAGCCCGCACTGCTCACACTCGGCGAGGTGGAGACCTTCCTCCATGAGTTCGGTCACTCGCTTCACGGCATGTTTGCCAACACCCGTTTCGCCAGCCTTTCCGGCACGAATGTATGGTGGGACTTCGTGGAGATGCCATCGCAGTTCATGGAGAACTATGCCGTGGAGAAGGACTTCCTGCGCACCTTTGCCTTCCACTACAAGACGGGGGAGCCGCTTCCTGACGAACTCGTCGACCGCATCGTGCGCTCGCGCAACTTCAATGTGGCCTACGGCTGCCTGCGCCAGGTAAGCTTCGGACTGCTCGACATGGCCTACTACACCCAGCGCGAGGAGTTCAAGGCCGACATTCCCGAGTTTGAGAAGAATGCCTGGAAGGACGCGATCCTCCTGCCCCAGCTCCCCAACACGTGCATGACGACACAGTTCTCGCATATCATGGCCGGAGGTTATGCCGCCGGATACTATAGCTACAAATGGGCCGAGGTGCTCGACGCCGATGCCTTCAGCGTGTTCAAGCGCAACGGCATCTTCGACCAGGCTACCGCCCAGCACTTCCGTGACTGCATCCTCTCGAAGGGTGGTACGGAAAATCCGATGACGCTCTACAAGCGCTTCCGGGGACAGGAGCCGACGATCGACGCACTGCTCGTGCGCGACGGCATCCGCAAAGCGTGACCTACACATTATTATATATAGTATACTTACGAAAGCATCGTTATGAAAGAAGAGGAAGAAAAAACACGCAAAGCCCAAAAGCAACATCTGCTCGACGGCCGCTATCTGCGCATGGCGCATATCTGGGCAGAGAACTCCTACTGCAAACGCCGCAAGGTGGGAGCCCTCGTCGTCAAGGATAAGATGATCATCAGCGACGGATACAATGGCACGCCAAGTGGCTTTGAGAATGTCTGTGAGGACGACGACAACGTCACGAAGCCCTACGTGCTCCACGCCGAGGCCAATGCCATCACCAAACTCGCCCGATCGGGCAACAACAGCGACGGCTCCACACTCTATGTCACGGCGTCGCCATGCATCGAATGTGCCAAGCTGATCATTCAGGCAGGCATCCGACGCGTGGTGTACGGCGAGAAATACCGGCTCGACGACGGCATACGGCTGTTGCAACGCGCCGGCGTGGAGGTGGATTTCCTCGATATGAATGAACTGGAAAAACAACACAAAGAAGAGTTATGAATATGAAATACGACAAGAAGAACCGGTTTATGCCACTGCTCATGGCGGTGAGCATGATTCTTGGTATTCTCATTGGTACCTTCTACGCCAACCATTTCTCGGGCAGTCGCCTGACAGTGGTCAACAATGGCAGCAACAAACTCAGCAATCTGTTGCGCATCATCGACGACCAATACGTCGACGACGTGAACATCGACTCTCTCGTGGAGAAGGCTATGCCGCTGATCCTCGGCGAGCTCGACCCGCATTCGGTGTATATCAGCGCCAAGGACGTGCAGCAGTCCGAGGATGATCTCAAGGGTTCGTTCTCGGGCGTGGGCATCGAGTTCACCATTCGTCAGGACACGATCCACGTGGAGAACGTCATCAAGAACGGACCGGCCGAGAAGGCGGGCATCATTGCCGGCGACAAAATCGTGATGGTTGACGGCAAGAAGTTCGTCGGCAAGCAGGTCACTCAGGAGGAGGCCATGCACCGCCTCAAGGGTCCGCAGGGCTCCAAGGTGCGTGTCGGCGTGCAGCGTTTCGGTCATCCCAAGGTGCTCTCCTTCGACATCACGCGTGCTGAGATTCCTACGAAGACGATCACTGCTGCCTATATGCTCGACGACAACACGGGTTATATCAAGATCAAGAACTTCGGCGAGAAGACCTATCCCGAGTTGCTCATCGCCCTGGCCAACCTGCAACAGCAGGGCTTCCAGAACCTTGTCATCGACCTGCGCGACAATCCTGGTGGCTATCTCCAGAGTGCCGTTCAGGTGGCCAACGAGTTCCTGCCGGCCAAGAAGCTCATCGTCTATACCGAGGGACGCAAGTCGCCACGACAGGACTACACCTCTGATGGCCACGGAGCCTACCAGAACATTCCGCTCGTGGTGCTCATCAACGAGGGATCGGCATCGGCTGCGGAGATCTTCGCCGGCGCCATGCAGGACAACGACCGTGCCACGATCATCGGGCGCCGCTCCTTCGGCAAGGGTCTCGTGCAGCAGCAGATCCCGTTCCCCGACGGTTCGATGATCCGACTGACCATCGCCCGCTACTACACGCCGTCGGGCCGCTGTATCCAGAAGCCTTATGTCGACGGCGACGAAGAAGCCTACGCTCAGGACATCATCGAGCGCTACCAGCACGGCGAGTTCTTCTCGCAGGACAGCATCAAGCATACCGGGCCGGCTTATCACACAGGCATCGGACGTGTGGTCTATGGCGGTGGCGGCATCACGCCGGACATCTTCGTACCGGAAGACACCACCTATGTCACCTCTTATTATAAGCAGGCGATCATGAGCGGACTTATCCTGCAGTTCGCCTTCACCTACACCGACAACAACCGACAAAAGATGAAGATGTTTAAGCAGATGCTCGACCTCTCGAAATATCTCAATGAGCAGAACACCGTAGACCAGTTCGCCGACTATGCCGACAAGCATGGCTTGCAGCGCCGCAACCTGCTCATCAAGAAGAGCCACTCGCTCCTGGAGCAGTTCATCAACGGCCGCATCATCTACAACATGCTCGACGAGCAGGCACTCTACGAGTATCTCAACCAGGACGATCCCGTCATCACGCGTGCCCTGATGCTGTTCAAGCAGAATGCCGCCTTCCCGAAGTTGCCGGCACCGGCCAAAAAAGCGTCTAAGGGAAAGACGGCAATGGGATCACGCCCTGCTTTCCGTGGCGACATGTACTACGTTGCTTCGGTCATGCCTCCCTTCAGACTCAACAGTTGAGGCGATGTGCTCGTTCCGTCTATACTCAACGCAAGCTACATCATATCAGCTATCTCAGAGCTCAGCTCAATGCGCTGCCGGACAGTGAACAACAACTTCGTCTCTATGGCCAGTTCTTTGACGAGTATTACGTAAAGCTATAATATATGGTCTGTGTTTTACGAGACCATACAAACAAAAAGAGCGTGCAGTTCGATTGAACTGCACGCTCTTTTTTCGTTACTTTTTGAATTTGCAGGTTGCGGCCCTTGTGGCCGTCCGCACCCAACAGACATTCATAAACGTCCGCCGACAAAACAATAATTACATACAAAGGGTGCGGACGGCCACAAGGGCCGCACCCTGCAAGCGTCTGTTGCAATAGCGATTTCCGTCCGCCGCATCGAGATACAAAAACAAAAAAATCCGTGTCTTCCCTCCTGCCTATGACAGAAAGGAAAACACGGATGATATGTTAGCCAAAGAGGACGTTACTCGTCCCAGATAGACTTATTCGACCCCACAGTGCCCATGGGAGTAGTCTCCTCATCGAATTCCGTGACATTATCATTATCATGGTACTTGGCAGCAGCCCAACTCCACTCACTTCTCTTGGAGGTATTATCTACTCCGGCTGTTTCGAGCACACTGCCAATGAGTTTAATTTTAACTACCCCTGTAGTAGGTGTCATATATATTTCCTTCATTGTACAATTACTTTTTTACAATTACTTTTTTACCATTATGGATATACAATCCTGGGCGTGTCGGACATCCGTTGACTCTCACACCCTGGAGCGTGTAATATGCCCCGTCTGAAGGCTCTACTGCTCCCTGTGGTGTGTGGATGCCGGTAGGAGTCTCGTCGAAGCTCATGACAATGAACTGCTTTGCAGCACTTGGGTGGGTAAGTTCGAGATATGCCTTGTTGGCAGCGAGAGAACCCTGGTTATCAACACGATAGAAGAGATAGTCGTTGCCTGTCTGCTGCTCCGACGAGCCGTGGTGGTAATACTTATTGGTGAACACATAACGGAGTGTCGTATCGTCAGAGCCATCGACGGGACCGGCAGAGACATGCGGCGTAAGCTTACCCTTATCGCTACTCGGCGTGATATTAACAGCCGGCACGAAGAGCGGGAAGTTCGTCTGCGTCTCGTTAGCCTGATTGGCCGCGATGTCCTTATAGAGCAGGAGACCTGTCGAAGCCGGTACTGCCGTCACCTCGCTCAGTGTCAGCTTACCCATATCAGCGACATCGCTTTTATCAGAATAGTCGGTTGCTATATATGCTTTCACACCCATATTCGTAAATACGCCCGTCTGACTGTAGTCGATGGCGCAGTCGCGGCTCTCGCTCGTTGCCTTGCCACTGATAGCCTTGAAGATATTTGTAACGCCAATCTTCTCCACCTTCGTATTGTCAGGGAACGACAGTGCGACATCACCCTTGGCGCTCACCTTATAGACATACATTCCGTTCTGAGGCAGCGTGACATTGTCAGGGGTTGTCTGAGTAGCATTGGTTACTGTCGGCTCATTGTCAGCCTTTACAAAGACATACATGTCCTTATCGACAGTAGGGATGGTGAGCGTAGAACCTTTGGCGAAGGAGAGCGTGGAGCCGTCGAGCGACACCTTTCCGTTATAGTCTGTGCCGGTGCCCGGGAACGTCACGCCGAGGCCCTCGGTCTCCCGGATGGTTGTCGTACCATAGGTGAGCTGACTGCCGTTGGCAAAGAGCGGCTTGTCGACATTGTAACCCGATAGTCCTGACGGCGATGGCACGGACGTATAGTCGTTAAGGGCATTGCTGCTCCATGAACCGTAGTCGCCGGCAGTGGTCTGCGAGAGATTGCTGACAGTCGTTCCCTTGCCCATGTTATAATCTGTGAAATCCCAGGTGTAGGGATAGGTCTGCTGCGTGCGCTGTCCGACGGCGAGATAGGTCTCACAGCGGTCGAGGACATACTGGTCAGCACCGTAACAGATGTCCTGCGTAACGAGGAGATTTCCCGTGCCGCCGTTGACCTTCAGTTGCAGGTCTACGTACGTTACTCCATGTATACTCGTCCAAGAAGGCTTCGTCACCTCCACATCGTTATCGGTGAAGTTTCCCTCTTTCGTCACCGAATACTGTGGAGTGCGTGCACTTTGACTATGCGTATGCCCAGCATCCCCCTTATAAGTAATGGTCTGGCCGGCGAGTACAGTGTTGCTGTTGGCATTCACGGCTTGATTTTCATCTGACAGTTGCAGGTCGGTGGCGTACTTTCTACTGACGCGAATCTTATAGATGTTGTTCCATCCATTGTCCTGGATGTAGAAGTTCATGTCGCCGTTGTACCTTGCCCGGAAGGTCACCTGTCCGAGTGGAACGCCAGATTTGAAGCCTTGTATACCCGTCGTACTGAAACTGTTCGTGATTGGCTTTCCGGTGAGGTCGGTGGCATTGTCAACACGGAAGGTAGAGCCCGCATTGCCAATTCCTGCATCATTACCAGAAGAATAAGGCTTCCACCAGATGGTGACATAGTCGCCCTGCTTCAGTTGCGGGATAGTGAGCACGTTGTCATGCGTGCTGTTTCCCTTGAAGCTCACGTGGCGGTCATCGATAAGTGTGGAATTGTTCAGTCCAAACGTATTGGCATTGCAGGAGAACTGCAGTCCTTCCGTTGCCGGGATATACAGTGCGTTGTCGCCGTCGATAGGCTGGTCGCAGGTGTAGATGAAACGTCTGTATATCGTTGGCTTATGATTATTATCATAGGTAACGCCCTCATATTTTGTCGTCCAACCTGTGCTTCTACCAAGGACATCATTAACTGTAGACTTTTCCCCAGCTCCGGTTGTTGTATTTCCTGAAGCAGCGGTGAAGTCTTTCGGCAGATTGCCCTTTGTAGCGAAGTCCCAGACGAGATCATGGTCATCGGTGGCACAGTCGGCGACGGTGAGAACATATCCCGCGCTCACGTTGTCTCCGGTAGTAGCCTTGACGACAATGATGCCGTGGCCCTCGATGTTTGTGATATTTCCACTATTGTCGATTTTGGCAGAGGTGATGCCAGTGCCAGTCTTTAGAATCTCCCACTTGGTCACATTTACCGTAGCATCCTCCGGTTGCTGCGTGAAGCCCTTGCTCTCGTCGTCGACGGATATCGACGGACTGACATCGGCGAAGGTCAGACCGCTGACGGTAAGGGTGTAGGAGGCTGAGGCGGTACCGCAGGTGGCGGTTACTTCGATGGTACCTGTGCCCTTGATGGTGAGGTTATAGTCGGGCAGTCCCTCCTCCTGGTCAAGATAGACGGTAGGATTGCCGCTTGTCACCTGGAAGGAATAAATCGGAATGACGTTGTCGGGCGCACCTGTCACCTTCTGTTCATAACTGGCGGCACCGGAGATGTCGAGCGTTATCTGGTCGGTAGGCTTTTCGAAGTAGAGGTTGAGGATGTTCAGCGTGTACGATCCTGTGCCCTGGTTGTAATATCCCACTGCCGTTGATGTGGCAGTGACGGTGATAGAGCCGGACGAAGCGCCGTCGGTAAACTTCAGATTTGTCAGTGTACCGGTATTGGCATCTATAGAAGCAGAGACATTTTTCGTAGAAGTGATGGCATAGGTCACCGCCGATGCTGCCGGTGCGTTATTGACGGCATTGGTGAAAGACGTCTCTTTGACACCTACAGACGGATTGGCGCCTTTGGCGAAGGTAAGAGAAGGGGTGGAGTTCTCGAGGACAGCGCCAGTGATATTGAGCACTATTCCCGAGTTGTTTGTCAGCTCGACATTACCATCTTCCTTGACTAAGAAACTGACAGAGCTAGTGCTGGTGACATTAGCTGATGTAACATCATTGCCATTCATGTCAGTCACATTGCTGATAGTGAAAAGGCGTTTATCCGAATTATTATAGAAATAACCGGAAATAGTTATTTTCTGTCCTTTCTTGGCAAGCCAATAGCAAGTCTGGCCATTCTGCAGAGTAGTTCCGCTATACGTCTTATTTTCGCTCTGTGCGCCCTCATCCGGCGTATAGCTGATAGCTTTCAGATAGAACGTAGGCCACTTGTCTTCGGCTCTCCATGTAGTGAGGATGTATTTGGTATTGGCATCCAGTTGGACGCTCTGATAGCCGTTGCCCGTGGTGAACTTTGGTGTAACCTCTGACCAATCGCTCTGCTTGTATACGCGTGTCCATCCAACAGACGAATCGCTGACAAAGTTACCCCTGACATTCAGCGTTCCCGCCTTGGAGGTTTTCAGAACGAGGTAACTACCCATCGGGTTATTGAAATCATTATCGAAGGCCGAGTAGCCATTGGCGTCAAGACTGATGACTCCGACGCCGAGGTCGTACTGTGCCACGGCAACGGGTTTCTCTTCCTTGCCACCGAAAGTAAAGGTCAGGCCGTCGAGGTCGAACGACTTTTTGTCGAGCACACCTGTTGAGTACACCTCAAAGGCATTGCTGGTAACGGTATACTTAGCGTCAGGTGCGTTAACGGTGAGCTCATAGGTAGCGGTCTTACCACCTGCTGTAGCTGTAATTGTGGTCGTACCGCGAGATTTGATTCTCGGCATGTCGCCATTCAAGCATGCAGCCACATCGTTGTTGCTGCTCGAATAAGTGATGGTCTTGCCCGTGGTATTCTCCGGCACCGGCATGCGGTCGTTGGCGGTAGGGTCGGTAAGGTCGAAGGAGTAGGCCTTCTTCTCAAACTGAAGCACATGGTCCGTGGTCGTGGTAATCACGATCCGCATGCACGTCTCATGAGTTTTCACGGTAAAGGTGAAACTTCCGGAGGTGATGCCCCACTGCTTGAAGTCATACGACTTAGGAGCGCCGGCGGTAGCTTCGGAGAAATCGGCTGCCGACGGATCCTCGTTGACTCCGTTGAACTCGGCAATGTAACACTGGTTACCGGCTTCATGCGGGTAACCGTAAAAAACTACTGACTCTACAGTCTGACCGCTCGGGATGCCAGAGACGGTGTACTGCACGCCATTGCTGAACTTCAGGAAATCAGTTTTTCCATACTGGCTTGGTGTCTTGCCCCCCCCATTGGTGATGGTGAGGCCCTTGCTGAAAGAAGCCGTTCCTCCTGAAGTAGGGGTCTGTAAGGTAGTCGCATCCAGGACATACGTATGCGTATCCGCAAACGTTGCGGCGGCATGTCCAAGAAGCAGACATAACATCAACAGAATCTTTCTCATTTTATATATCAATTATTATGTAACGTTAGCACTTGAGTGAATTACAATTTGCAAAAGTATAAAATAATATTATAACCTAATAGAAAAAAGTATTAATTTTAATTAGAATTAATCAAATGTCGAAGTAAGTTCGGATTATTGACCATCGCAAGGGGAAAATGAGACATTCAAACGTCCGCCGACAAAACAACAATAACATACATAGGGTTCGGCCGTTTGCAGGGTGCGGCCCTTGTGGCCGTCCGCACCCCTTGTATGTATGATCATCGGTCATTTGCAGGGTGCGGCCCTTGTGGCCGTCCGCACCCAACAGACATTCATAAACGTCCGCCGACAAAACAATAATTACATACAAGGGGTGCGGACGGCCACAAGGGCCGCACCCTGCAATTGCGATGTAACTTTTAATACCCAATTATGAGCTCTCTTCACCAAACACAGGGTTGGCCCTGTGCGCCAAATTCGTCTTTCTTATCTGTTCAGAGTAAAGCACGTATTCCGGGCCATAATCGTATTTCTGCTTGAAATAAGTGGTGGGCTGCGGGCTTCATGAAATAGTCGGATGCAATGTCCGCTGAGGGCAGCGGGTCTCCCGGGTAGTGGCCTTACAACTTTGATACATTTGTTATGAATCTTATCTTAGGATAGTGGAATGAGAAGAATACGTAAACAAAGGCGTGCTTTGTTTGCGTATTCCTGAGGTGTTGATAGTCTTGTGACGTCAGCAGTACAAGTCGTTGCCGTCAGGTCGGGCGGGCATTAGTTTACCTTCTTTCCCCAATATGTGAACAGATTGCTTTTACTGTTGTAGTTGCTGAGGCCTGAGAAGACGATAGTAGCCTTTCTGGGCTTTGCCTCCCAGTCGACTTCACGGCTGAGGTACATGGGTATGCCCGCAATATAAAGGATGCCGGCTGCCTTGTCGTATTTCCACGTTGAGCCAGCCTTAAAGCCTTCCGTGATCTTGTGGTTGCTGCCCAGTGTCATAGCGACCGACGTGCACTGTTGCCCTGCTTTGTACGACAAAGGTATCAGCTCCCATTTGCCTTTGAGCTCACTCTCCAGAATGGTGAGTTGGGGAACGTTGCCATATCTTTCCGGCATGACGACAGGCCATCCGTCTGTTGTCCATCTCAGCGATCTCACTTGTCCCATCATGATGGCGTTGGAGTAGGGGTTGCCGTTGGTGTTGGCCGGCAGACGTCCCTGCGAGGCAAAGAACCAGTTGCCCTTGCCGTCGTCGAATACACAGCAGTGCGACACGCCGACCCATCCACTGTGGCCGTTGAAGCGATAAGGATGAGTGACAATTGGATAGGCTTCTCCGCCTTTGGCGGTACAGTCGCGCCCATCCTTTCCATAGTAAGGACCAAGGATGTTCTTCGACCTCAGCACTCGTGTGTTGTAAGCCACAGAGAGCTCATCATAGGCCAGGAACAGATAGTAATAGCCATTGTGGTATACCACTTCGGGTCCCTCGGATCCCTGCCAGCGGCTGCTGAGGTTGCGCGAATATACGCGCTGGCCATAGCTGGAGATGTTTCCCCAGGGATTGCCCTGTCGGGTATAAGGCTTACCCGTGTTGGGGTTGATGCGCAGGGCTACGATACCGGAATGCCAGGAGCCGTAGAGCAGATAGTGCTTACCATCGGGACAGATGATGTAGGTAGGATCAATGGCGTTGTATTTGAAGTAAGCGTTCCAGTCACTGCCCGACGGGCGGTAATAGTTAAATCCCTTGTCTGTAGACGATGTGGTGACCATGCCTTTATCGACCCAGTTGTTGGAAGCCGGATCGGACGTCTCCATCACGCCGATGAAGGCACGCTCTGTCCAAGAGTTGCACCAGTTGGCGGCATCGTTGTATTTTCCGTTTCCAATGTAGTTGTCCACCACAATGGAGTAGTACATTCTGTAGAGTCCGTTCCTCACCTTGCGGGCGCATGGAGCCCAGAAGCAGTAGCGGAACTTTTTGATGGGTGGCAACCCCATGGCAGCACGGTATTCGTTGGTCTTTGTAGCCACCCACGACGGCTGTCGGTGCATGGTGGATCCCACCCACGACCAGTGTACTAAGTCTTTGGAGCGGCGGCAGAAGAAATGTCCGTGGCCATCCAGTGCGTTGCCGTAAGAAGCGTCGGTCTGATACATATAGTAGTATCCGTCGTCGGCCTTCATCACTGATGGATCGTGCACATTGGCAAGGTTCCAGTTGCCCCGCTGACTCCAGTCGGCGATGGCGGAGTAGTCGTCGGCGTAGGTGGGAGCCGAATAGGTAGAGAGTCTGCCGGCACGGGTGGTCAGTGAGGTGGAGTCGCGTACGGGCGAAGCTTCTTCCGAGGGATCGTCTGTGATCATTTGGTTGCTGCAACCCGACAGGGCGAGTGCCGCCATCCAAATCACGTTTGTAAGTAATAGCTTGTTCATTTTTGATTGTGTATGGATTAGTAAAACAGATTGTTACTAAGTAATTTGCTGATCTCTTGTGGAGCTTTTAGCTCCCACTTCTCAAGACTCTCTGCTGGTTGCAAAATTAATGTGATCAAGTTAATCGTGCAAGCGTCTGGCCCTACTATTTTTTGTCTTCTATCATTTTGTCCACTCATTTCTCTTATTTTGTCCACCGTGGCAGAACCCTTGGGTCTGTATCATGGATAGTTGGAGCATGTGACGGGAGTCATAAAAAAAAGATCAACCCGGACGTTGATAACTGTTCCAGGTTGATCCCCTTGATGTATTTTATGATTTGATTTGCACTGAATAGTTTTGTCCTCCTTTGTGAGGACTTAAGCCTACTTCAGCATTTTGTCGACTTTCTCAGCCACTTCCTTACCACTGGCCATGGCGCGCACCACGAGACTGGCACCTGAGGCAGCGTCACCGGCAACGAAGACGTTGGCAGGGAACTGAGGCTGCTGCGGACGAAGGAAGCCCATGGCGAGAAGCACCATCTCTGCGGGGATGATCTCCGGATCCTTGGCAGGCTTCATCAGCGGGCGGCCACCTTCCGGATTCGGTACCCATGTGATCTCCTGCACCTTCACGCCGGTGAGCTTTCCGTTCTTGCCGAGGAACTCCAGTGAGTTGATATTCCAACGGCGCACGCAGCCCTCTTCGTGAGAAGATGTCGTCTTCAGGGTGCGCGGCCAGTTCGGCCACGGATTCTTAGGATCATCGGGGCCCACGGGCGGCTTCGGCATGATCTCGATCTGCGTCACGCTCTTGGCACCCTGGCGATGAGCAGTGCCGATACAGTCGGAACCGGTGTCACCACCACCGATGACCAGCACGTTCTTGCCCTTGGCATTGACGAGCTCGTCGCGGCTGAACTCCTGTCCGGCGAGCTCACGGTTTTGCTGCGAGAGCATCTCCAGAGCGAAGTACACACCCTTGAGGTCGCGTCCGGGAATCTTCAGGTCGCGGGCTGTCGGCGTACCGGTAGCGATGACCACGGCGTCGAAGTCCTCGCTGAGCTTGTCGACGGTGACGGTCTTGTCCTTGCCGAGTGTCGGGTCGTTCTGAATGTTGGCAGCGATCTCGCCCTTGTCGTCAGCACTCTTCTTCTTGGAGTCGACGAGCTTCACGCCAAACTCAAAGACAATGCCTTCCTCGCGCAGCAGTTTGAGGCGGCGGTCGATGATCGACTTGTTGAGCTTGAAGTTAGGGATGCCATAGCGGAGCAGTCCGCCTGCATCCTCGCGAGCATCGTAGACAGTGACGGTGTAGCCCTTTTGGTTGAGGCGAGTGGCGGCAGTCAGACCGGCAGGACCGGCACCGACGACAGCGACTTTCTTGCCATTGCGCTCCGGCACGTGTGGCTTGACATAATCCTCACCGAAGGCGTGCTCGATGATGGCGGCCTCGTCCTCGCGGTTGGTTGTTGGCTCGTGCTCCATGAGGTTGAGCACGCAGGCCTTCTCGCAGAGCGCCGGGCAGATGCGGCCGGTGAACTCCGGGAAGTCGTTGGTCTCGGTCAGCAACTCATAGGCCAGCTGCCAGTCGCCGCGGTAGAGGGCATCGTTCCACTCTGGCGGTTTGTTGCCAATGGGGCAAGCCCAGTGGCAGAAAGGCACACCGCAGTCCATGCAGCGGCTTGCCTGCAGTCGGCGGTCATTACTGTTGAGTGTCTGCTCCACTTCGCCGAAGTCGTGGATGCGGTCATGTATAGGGCGGTAGCCGGCTTCCTTGCGCTCCACCTCTAAAAATCCTCTTGGATTACCCATATCTTCTTAATGTTGAATGTTCAATGTTGAGTGATTGCTAATGATGAATGTTGAGTGCTGAATGTTGTGAGCGGAATGCTGCATGTTAATGTTGTATCCATTCCTCATCCAACATTCAACATCCATCATTCTTAATAGTCTCTCTGCATGTCAGCGATCTTCTGCTGGAGCTTCTTGACCTGCTCTTCCTGCAGCACACGCTTGTACTCGATAGGCACTACCTGGATGAACTCTTCGACGTAGTGGTTCCAGTCGTCGAGCATCGTGCGGGCGAGCTTCGAGCCAGTGTAGAGATAGTGCTGGCGGATGAGCTCATGGAGCTCCTTTCGGTAGGTGGTCTCCTCCACGAGGTTGATCTCCACCATGTCCATGTTGCAGAAATAGTCGAAGTTGTGGTTCTTGTCCCAGACGTAAGCCACACCACCACTCATACCAGCGGCGAAGTTACGGCCGGTAGGACCGAGGACGACGACGCGGCCGCCTGTCATGTACTCACAGCAGTGGTCACCGGCACCCTCCACAACGGCGATGGCACCTGAGTTGCGCACTGCGAAGCGCTCACCAACCTGACCGTTGATATACAGCTCGCCGGAGGTGGCACCATACAGACCGGTGTTGCCGGCGATGATGTTGTCCTCGGCGTTGAAGTTGCTGCGGATCGGGGGCAGAATGGAGATGCGGCCGCCGGAGAGTCCCTTACCGAAGTAGTCGTTGGTCTCACCCTCCAGTTTGAAGCTCACACCGTGAACGAGGAAGGCGCCGAAGCTCTGACCGGCAGAACCCTTGAACTTGATGTTGATCGTGTCGTCGGGCAGTCCTTCCTCACCGTACTTCGAGGCGATGAGGCCGCTGAGCATGGTACCTACTGCACGGTTGGTGTTGCGGATGGCATAGTCGAGGTTGATCTCTTCCTTCTTCTCGATGGCGTTTTGTGCGCTGGCAATGATCTGCTGATCCAGGAGATCATGGATGTCGTGATCCTGCAGCTTGGTGCAGTAGAGCGACGAGTCGCCGGTCTCGCGATGGAGCAGGTTGGAGAAGTCGAGGCTCTTCCACTTGGCCACCGTCTCGTCATTGACCTGGGCCTCCTCGGCCTTGATGTCACGCGGCACGATGAGCTCGGTGTGACCGACAATCTCGTTAAGTGAGGTATAGCCCATCTCGGCGAGGTATTCACGTACCTCCTGAGCGATGAACTTCATATAGTTGACTACGTTGTGGTAGCTGCCCTGGAAGTGAGCGCGTAGTTTCGGATCCTGCGTAGCCACACCCATCGGACAGGTGTTTTGCGAGCACTTGCGCATCATCACACAGCCTAAGGTGATCAGTGCGGAAGTACCGAAGCCGAACTCCTCAGCACCGAGCAGGGCCATGAGGATGACGTCGAGACCTGTCTTCAACTGTCCGTCGACTTGCAGACGGGCCAGAGAGCGCAGTCCGTTGCGGACGAGCGTCTGTTGTGTCTCGGCAATACCGATCTCAGGCGAGATACCGGCGAAGCGCATACTGCTGGCAGGGCTGGCACCCGTACCTCCCTCAGCACCGGAGATGACAACGAGGTCGGCCTTGGCCTTCACCACGCCGGCAGCAATGGTGCCCACGCCGCTTTCAGCAACGAGTTTCACGGAGATGGCGGCCTTGGGGTTGACATTCTTCAAATCGAAGATCAACTGCTTGAGGTCCTCGATGGAGTAGATGTCGTGATGAGGCGGCGGCGAGATGAGGGAGATACCCGGAATGGAGTGACGTGTCTTGGCAATGATATCGTTGACCTTGTAGCCGGGCAGCTGTCCGCCCTCACCCGGCTTGGCACCCTGCGCCACCTTGATCTGGATCTCCTCAGCGTTGACGAGGTATTCTGTGGTGACGCCGAAACGTCCGGAAGCCACCTGCTTGGTCTTACTGCTCAGGCTGATGCCGTCGACCGTACCGGAATAGCGGTCGCGGTCCTCACCGCCCTCACCGGTGTTGCTGCGTGCGCCGAGGGCGTTCATGGCCAGAGCCAGAGCCTCGTGAGCCTCCTTGCTCAGGGCACCGAAGCTCATGGCACCGGTGACGAAGTGCTTGACGATGCTCTCCACGGGCTCCACCTTATTAATATCTATCGGGTTGCGCTTGAAGTCCAGGAAGTCGCGGACGAAGATCGGCTCCTTCTTGTGGTCGACAAGATTGGAGAATTTCTTGAACAACTCGTAGTTACCTGTGCGGGTGGCGAGCTGGAGTGTGGCGATCGTCTCCGGGTTCCAGGCGTGGTCGATGCCGTCCTTGCGCCAGTGGAACTGTCCGAGGTTCTTCAGCGGCAGCTCAATATGAGCATTCTCTTCCTTTTTCTCAGTGTCTACGGCAGCCTTGTGGAAACGGAGCTGGTCGCGGGCGATGGTGTCGAGACCGATGCCGCCGATGCTGCTCGTCTCAGTGCCGAAGTAAGCCTTCAGCAGTCCCTGCGACAGACCGATGGCTTCGAAGATCTGTGCACCACGGTAAGAACGGATCGTGGAGATGCCCATCTTGGCCATGATCTTGAACAGTCCTTTCTTCACAGCCTTGATATAGTTGGCTTCGGCCGTCGCATAGTTCTCCTGAATCTTGCCTTTCTTTACCAGGTCGTCGAGAACGGCGTAGGTCATGTAAGGACAGAGGGCGGAAGCACCGTAGCCCAGGAGCAGGGCAGCGTGCATCACTTCGCGGATCTCACCGCTTTCCACGATCAGCGCTGTCTGCACGCGTTTGCCCACGTTGATTAGATAGTGGTGCACGGCACTCACGGCGAGCAGCGACGGGATGGCGATGTGCTTGTCATCGATGTCGCGGTCGGAGAGGATGATATAGTTATATCCGTCGTCAACACTCTGCTCGGCGTCGTGGCACAGACGGTCGATGGCCTCATGGAGACGCTCGCCTCCCATGGCCGGATCAGCGGGAGCCTCAAAGGTCATGCTGAGTTTGCGTGTGTTGAAACCTTTATAACGGATGTTGCAAAGAATGTCGAGTTGGGCGTTGGTCAGGATGGGGTGGGGCAGACGCACCATCTTGCAGTTGGTCTCGTCGGGGTTGAGGATGCCGGTGCCCACGCGGCCGATGTACTCCGTGAGACTCATCACGAGGTTCTCACGAATGGAGTCGATGGCCGGGTTGGTGACCTGCGCGAACTGCTGGCGGAAGTAGTTGAAGAAGATCTGCGGTTTGGGAGACAGCACGGCCAGCGGCGTGTCATTGCCCATGGAGGCTGTCGGCTCCTGTCCCTTGGTGGACATAGGGATCAGCGTGTCCTTGATGTCTTCCTCGCCAAAACCAAACTCCACCTCTTTGGCATGGAGGTGATCTACGCTGTTGCTAACCTTGCGGCCCGAGCGAATGTTGGCCAGGTCGATGCGATTGGTGTTGAGCCACTGGCGATAAGGATGCTGCGAAGCGAGACGCTCCTTGATCTCTCCGTCGTAGTAGATCTTGCCCTCTTCGGTATCGACGAGCAGGATCTTACCCGGTTGCAGGCGTCCTTTCTCTGCGATCTCGGTTGGGTCGAAGTCCATCACGCCGACCTCAGAGGCCACCACCATGGTGCCGTTCTTCGTGATCGTGTAGCGGGCCGGGCGCAGACCATTGCGGTCGAGCATACCTCCGGCGTAGCGGCCGTCGCTGAACATCAGGGCGGCAGGACCGTCCCACGGCTCCATGAGGATGGAATGATATTCATAGAAGGCCTTCAGATCCTCGCTGATCGGGTTCTTGTCGTTGAAGCTCTCGGGAATCATCACCGAGAGGGCGTGCGGCAGACTCATGCCGTTCATGACGAAGAATTCAAAGACGTTGTCCAGCGAGGCCGAGTCACTCATGTCGGGCTGCACGATCGGCGAGATGTCGCGGATGTCGCCGAGTGCCTCTGACGAGAGCACGCTCTCACGAGCCTTCATCCAGGAGCGGTTGCCGCGGATGGTGTTGATCTCACCATTATGGCAGAGCAGACGGAACGGCTGTGCCAAGGCCCATGTGGGGAACGTGTTGGTGGAGAAGCGGGAGTGCACGAGTGCCAGTCCGCTGGTGAAATAGTTGTTGGTCAGATCGGGATAGTACTGACGCAGCTGCAGGCTGGAGAGCATACCCTTGTAGACGATGGTCTTGCTGGAGAGCGAGCAGATATAGAAGTCCTTGTCGTGGACGCGGCGCTCGATCTTCTTTCTTATTATATATAAGGTGCGCTCGAAGACAGGCACCTTGTCGTCGCTGACGCCGGTGATAAACACCTGCTTGACATCAGGCTCGGACTCCAGAGCGGCCTCGCCTAAGCAGTCGGGATTTGTCGGCACCGAGCGCAGGTGCATGAGCTGTAATCCCTCGCGCTCGATCTCTTCGATCATGATGGAAAGAATGGACTGTTGGCGTTTCTCGTCCTTAGGCAAGAAGATCAATCCTGTACCGTACTTGCCCTTCTCCGGAACTGGAATACCCTGAAGCAATATAAACTCGTGGGGAATCTGCAGCAGAATACCTGCACCGTCGCCGGTCTTTCCGTCAGCGCCCTCAGCGCCACGATGGCGCAGGTTTTCGAGCACTTTCAGGGCGTTGTCGACGAGCTGGTGCGACTTGCCGCCGTGGATATTCACCACCATACCTACGCCGCACGCATCGTGCTCATAGGCGCTGTTGTACAATCCATTTCTTTGCATTTGCTAACGTATTTGGTTATTTCACTTTCAAATTGACCACAAAATTACTAAAATTACTTCTAAATGTAAGAATATACCTACAAAAGGGGATTACTAATTTCAATCATAACGTTTTGTACTTACAGTTATTGTATATACGAAGAATAGTTTTTGCTATTTTGTAAGCAAAAGGAAGCAAAATACTTATAAAACGTCAGAATGTAAAAGAAAGTATGTTTGTATATCTGCATGACCATAAGATAAGCTTTACATTAGATAACAGTTCTTTTCATTTGATTGACTTGCCATTGACACGCCAACGAAACAAAATTCGGGTTACTTTGGCGCACTGGATATTTTCCGTGGGTCGGATATGATGCTTCTTCGCTGATTGATTACAGAAGTTAATTAAAGAAACCTCCATTTGAGACACTATACGCCAAGCATAGCCACTAGCTCTTC
>Ga0256407_10001886_pt1 | contig 41996 bp, 41 predicted proteins | sample RumenRJG_04DNA_FD_193489 | JGI IMG/M metagenome (GOLD analysis project Ga0256407, IMG submission 193489) | Bovine rumen microbial communities from Lethbridge, Alberta, Canada - RJG_04 | ecosystem: Host-associated > Mammals > Digestive system > Stomach > Rumen | place: Canada: Alberta... | reverse complement strand
TTGAAAAGCCTTTTTCGGCAGACTTGCGTCTGCTTCCTTTTCGCGCCCTTTTTTGCTATACATCGAGCGCCACCCCCGAAAGGGTGACGCCCGATGTTTGCTCGTATTTGTTATCTTCCTGACATTGGGAGTTTCCTTCGCCTGTTTTTTCCGTTCCCCGTCGCCGGGCTTTGGGATCGTCGTGCCGCCGCGTCAGCCGGTTCGTCGACCGCCTGTCCGCCGCGCACGTTCCGTCCGCACGCCGCGCCGGCGCTTCTTCCCTATCCGACGATCTCATGGGCAAAGCGCCTGACGGCGTGGAGCTCCTCAACGCCTGGCTTGCCCCTGTGCAGCGCCTTGAAGCTGCCCTTGCAGTGGAACTCGCGCTCCGAGAGCGGGAGGCCGGCGTCGGCGGCGAGCTTCTTCATCTGCCCGTAGGTCGATTCGATCAGCGCGGCGGTGCTGACGTTGACGAGCCGGCCGATCTTCGCGCCGGGAGCCTTCAAGAACTTCTTGACCTTGCCGTCCACGCCCGCCCAGTAGACGGAGTTGCAGAGGAACAGGACGTCCACGTCCTCCTCCAGCGGCCGGTCAATGCTCTCGGCCTCGATGCCGAGCTCGTCGGCGATGGCGTCCGCCAGCTTCTTGGTGTTCCCGCTCTGGGTGTAATATCGAATGGCTGCTTTCATAATCGCTGATTTCCTCCGCTCACGCTTTGTTGAATTTATCCTTGCTCTGTCTGCACCGCGGGCAATGCCAGTCGTCCGGCAGCGCCTCAAAGGGCGTTCGGGAAGGACGCCAGCTCGCCGGAATGGTCGCTGTGCCGGTGGGTCAGCAGGATCTTCGTCACCTGCTCCGGCCGATAGCCCAGCGCGGCGAACGCATCCATATACTCGGCAACGGTGCGCCCCGTATAGATGAGCGCATCCGGATTCTTCGTTTCCTCCGGCGGCAGAGCGCCGGTCCTCACCGAGACTGTCCATTCTGATATACTATACCACGATGCGCCGGAAAGCGCAAGACAATTTGATGCAATGAAAATTCGTTTTTTGTTGATTCGGTCTTCTTGACATCTTTCCCCGGGCATGTATAATTGGCACAAAAGAATCATTCTACTCACTTTTTTGACGCTGAATCCGCAAAAAGGCGGGAAAGGGACTCTATGCGGCAGTTATTGCAACATAAGGCGAAATCAGCGGCGTCCCTCCTGCTGGCCGCGGCGGCCGCGCTGTCTCTTGCGGGCTGTGCGACGTCGTGGAAATACGATCCCATCACGGACGTGAACGATCTGCAGGGACGGCGGGTCGGCGTCAATCTGGCGTGGGAGTCGGACTATTATCTGACGCCCCGAACGGACATGACGCTGTACCGCTACAGAAGCACGGGCGACATGATCATGGCGCTGAGCTACGACAAGGTGGACGCTGTCGCGATCGACGATCTGATGTGGAAGCTGATGGCTTCCAAGAGCCATGGCCTTGCCCGGGTGGAGCCCGCCTTCGGCGAAACCGGCTACATCATGTATTTCGGCGCGGACGACGAGGCGCTCTCCGAGGATTTCAACGAGTTTCTCTCCGCGTACAAGACGACGGAGGGGTATCGGGATTTCATCCGCCGCGAGAAGGAGTTTGACGGAGAGAACTACGCCGAGCCGGACATCCCGCTCACGGGAACGGGAGAGGCCCTGCGGGTCGCGTTCAGTCCCGAAGACTATCCGCGGTCCTTCCTGGACGCCGGCGATGAGATCCCCTGCGGATTTGATCTGGAGATGCTCAAGCACTATGCCAACGACCGGAACTACCGTCTGGAGTTTTACCCGTCCAATTATAGCGACGCCATCATGTCGCTGATGCGCAACGACTACGACATTTACACGGGATACTTGGGCGACGTCTACCGCGAAGAGGTTTTGCAGTCCGGGCTGTTTACGAGCGACCCCATGGACTCGACGCCCCTGTACTTTGTGCAGAAGACCCGGCAGAGCATCGCCGTGGATACGGCTGCGCTGGAATAATAAGCCGTCCGCTTTGGAAGCGTCTCGGTAAAATGCCAAATCAATACCCGGGAGGGTTCAGGATATGCTCTCTTTATGGGATAACATCTATGCCACGTTTATCATGCAGGATCGCTACCTGTTTTTTGTGGAGATGCCGACGCTGGTGCTGCTGATGATCCTCGTTTATGTCATCTTCGGCCGCAGCGCGCTGCCGATCCTGTGGGTGATCACGGTTGGTCTGACGCTCAAGGCCGGCGCATATCTCTCCCAAATCTTCGACACCGCCCTCTCCACGGTGGATTCGGGCGAGATCGAGGCCGCGCGCACGCTGGGCATGAGCAAATGGCAGGCGTTTCGCTACATTGCGCTGCCGCAGACGGTGACCGCCGCGCTGCCGCTCTACCGGAACCAGTTCATCGTCACCATGCAGGAGACCTCGGTCGTGGGGTATCTTGCCGTGGTGGATCTGACGCAGGCCGCGTCCATCATTTCCTCCCGCACCCTCGACGCCCTGTTCGGGCTCATCGCCGTAGCGGTCCTCTACTTTATCATCGGCAATGTGGTGAAGCTGCTGTTCCGGCTGCTGATCGCAGCCGGCATGAGAGGGGGTGAGGCGGCGTGATCTCGGTTCGAAATATCACCAAGGACTACGGCGACGGGCCGATCCTGGAAAACGTCAGCTTAGAGGTCGAAAAGGGCGAGTCCGTGGTCATCATCGGCGGCTCCGGCTGCGGCAAGAGCACGCTGCTGCGCTGCATGAACCGGCTGATCCGCCCGGAGCAGGGCGATATCCTGGTGGACGGGGAAAGCATCCTCGACAAGGGCACGGACATCAACGCCGTGCGCCGGAAGATGGGCATGGTCTACCAGAGCTTCAACCTGTTTTCCCATCTGAACGTGCTGGAAAATATCATCCTCGCGCCGATGAAGGTGGCCGGCGTCCCGCGGGAAAATGCTGTTGCGGACGCGAAGGCCCTGTTGGAGCGGGTCGGCATGGCCGGAAGAGAAAAAGCCATGCCCGAAGCGCTCTCCGGCGGGCAGAAGCAGCGCGTCGCCATCGCGAGGGCCCTCGCCATGCAGCCGGAGGTCATTCTGTTCGACGAGCCGACCAGCGCGCTCGACCCCACCATGGTGGACGAGGTCGAGAGCGTGATCCACAGCCTCGTATCCGAGGGCTTGACCAGCGTCATCGTCACCCATGAGATGCGCTTCGCCCGAAAGGTCGCCTCCAAGGTCCTCTTTATGGCGGAGAAGGGCGTCTACGAGCAGGGCCCGCCGGAGGAGCTGTTCGACCATCCCCGCAGGCCGCTGACGCAGCGCTTCCTGTACCGCTCCCGCATGCTGGAGGCGGAGCTTCGCGCGGATCGCCTCGACCTGTACGCGCTGGCAAGCCGGCTGCGCGAGTTCCTGCGCCGCTTTGAATCCACCGCCGCGCAGGAGCGGCTGATCTCCGCGCTCTGCGACGAGCTGCTCTATCCCCTGTTCCGTGCGAAGCAGCCGGCGCAGGCCGTCCAGCTCCGCCTGCTCTGCAGCGAAACCAGCAGCAATCACACGCTGAACATGACCGTGCAGGGCGTCGAAAGCGATCCGCTGGCGGAGCCGTATCTCGATGCGCTGAATCTGCGTATTCTGGAAAACTACGCAAGCTTCCTCTTCAGCCGCAAAGCTGACACAGGCTGGGAGATCTGCATCCAGATGTGAGCAAAGCCGTCCGGATTTTCAGTGCCGCGCTTTGCCGACATAATGCCCGGTCGGAGCAAACCACCCGCGGTCTGCTTCCCCTTCATCGGATATCATAGACGAAGACCTCGTGGATCTCGCGGTCGTAGCCCTCGTAGAAGCCCGTCGGCATGCCGCGGAGGATGCGCGCGCCGCGGTTGTACAGCACCAGCAGCCGGTTCGTCTGCCGGTCGAAGGTCAGGCCCTCGATCTCGCCCTGCCGCGTCACGTCGTCGAGCCTGCGCTCCACCCGCATCCGGCAGACCTCCGCCCCGGGGTCGATCCTGCCGCGCCAGACGGTATCCGGCTCGTCTTTGTCCGCATCGCCGTCGTCCGCGGTGACGTAGAAATACCCGTTTCGGCACGCGACCCCCTGGATCAGCCGGGGCGCCGGGTCCATGCGCACCTTGCCGAGGTACGCGCCGGTGGTCAGATCGTAGCGGTACAGGAAGTCCCCGCCCGCCTCGCTGTCGGCCCAGGAGCACATCCAGACCGCGTTGTTGTCCGGATCCACCGCGATGCCGGAGACCTCGGTCTGTCCGCTCGCCGGCTCGAAGGGGAACGAGCGCTTGAGCGACAGCGTATCGCCGTCGTAGACCGCGATCTGGATATTCTTTGCCTCGCCGTTCAGAAACAGCTCCACGCCGCAGTACACTTCCCCGCGGTACACGTCGATGTCGCCGATGTGGTTGACCTCGTTTTCGAAGCCCTCGGCAAAAGGGTCGGTGTTCTCCGCCGCGACCTGCCAGTTTCTGTCGTATCTGGTCAGCGTCGCGGAGCCGGACACCCAGTAGGAATCCCCCTCGGCGGCGACGCCCTGCCGGCCGGCAACCTCGTGGGCGCCGCGCAGCGTATAGCCGCTCCGCGTCAGCGCAAGCGCCGCCGCGAGACAGGCCGCCGGCGTCAGCACGCCCAGTATGCGCAAAAGCGCCCGTCTGTTTCGATCCTTGTTCATATGTCACCCCGGCCTTCCGCTATTTTGTATTGCATAGTATAGCACAACTCTTCCTCCATTGATATGCCTCATCCGCGTTTTTCCGAATCGGCAGCGGGTTTTTCACGTTGCACGAAAGAACGCCGGCAGTGAACAATTTCAAGCAAAATCGCTCAAAATCGCTTGACGAACGCTCGCCGATCCCGTATAATGGCTGTATCAGATTGCGGAGGATACCCTATATGTTGGCTGAACAGCGGATCGAAAAGATTTTGAGCGCGCTCGCCGAGCAGCGGGCGCTCAGTGTGACGGATATCTGCCGGTTGACCGGCGCGTCGGAGGCGACGATCCGGCGCGACCTCAACATGCTCGACGAGCAGCGCAAGCTGCGCAAGGTGCACGGCGGCGCGGTGCTGGTCGAGGACGAGTTCCGGATCGCGGAGCCCGCCATGGAGATCAAGCGGCAGCTCTATACGGAGGAGAAGCGGCGCATCGCCCGCTATGCCGCGAGCCTGGTGCGCGACGACGACGTGGTCTTTCTCGACGCGGGCACGACGGTATTGGAAATGGCGAACTACCTGCGGCAATCCCACGCGCTGTTCATCACCAACAACATGGAATGTGCCTATCGTCTTGCCGAGGGCGGCGCGCAGCCGTATATGCTGGGCGGCGATGTGGACCCCAAGACCATGTCCACCGGCGGCGTTCAGATGATGGACGCCCTGCGGCGCTACAACTTCACCAAGGCGTTTCTCGGCGTGACGGGCATCACCGTCGCGCAGGGCTGCACGACGCCCGATCCGGAGGCGGCGGCGCTCAAGGCGGTGGCGGCGGCGCGCTCCGCGCGCACCTATGTGCTGGCGGACGCCAGCAAGTTCGGCATGGTGACCGCCTCCACCGCGTTCCGGCTGGAGGACGCCGTCATCATCACCGACCGGCAGCCGGAGCCGAAGTACAGCGAGTACACGCAGGTGGAGGTCGTGGCGTGACCGCCGCGCGTGATCGGACGTCACGCGGCTGACAAAACAGAATCCTGTCTTCCAGAGGAATCCTTCGGGCTTCCTCTTTTTTGCCCTTTTCCGGCAGTGATTGTTAATTGATTCACAAACAATCATAACCAATCATTGCGCGTAGTGAAAAAGCGCCAAAAAATATATATTATGAACAAATCGCGTCATCTATCTCAAACAATTTTTGTATATTCGGTTTTTCTATTTTGCTTGAAAATGATTGTTTATGATGGTATTATCCATTTATAAGCAAATTCAATCACAAACAGCAAATTTTGATCGCGGAGGTGATAAAAAACAATCATCGGCTGATCCCGGCAGATCTCAGGCAGAAAATCACATCAAAAAAAGAAAGGAAACCATCATGAAAGAACGGATCCAGAAATTCGGGCGCTTTTTGAGCGGCATGGTCATGCCGAACATCGGCGCATTCATCGCGTGGGGTCTCATCACGGCCCTGTTCATCCCCGCGGGCTGGCTGCCCAACGAGCGCCTCGCCGCGCTGGTCGATCCGATGCTGCAGTATCTGCTGACCATTCTGATCGGTTACACCGGCGGCAAGATGGTCGCCGACCAGAAGGGTGCCGTCGCGGGCGCCATCGCCACGATGGGCGTCGTTGTCGGCGTGCCCGGCACGCCGATGTTCATCGGCGCCATGCTCATCGGCCCTCTCGCCGGCTGGGTCATCAAGAAGTTTGACAAGCTCATGGAAGGCCACATCAAGGCGGGCTTCGAGATGCTGGTCAACAACTTCTCCGTCGGCATCCTCGGCGGCGTCGTCGCCATCCTCGGCCTGCTGTTCATCGGCCCCGTCTGCGCCGGCATCACCTCCGCGCTGGGCGCCGGCGTGCAGGTGCTGGTCGACCATCACCTGCTGCCGCTCACGGCGATCCTCGTCGAGCCGGCAAAGGTGCTGTTCCTGAACAACGCCATCAACCACGGCGTGTTCTCGCCCATCGGCCTCGAGCAGGCCGCGACGGCGGGCAAGTCCATCCTCTTTATGATCGAGTCCAACCCCGGCCCGGGCCTCGGCCTGCTGCTGGCCTACTGCGTGGCGGGCAAGGGCAGCACCCGCTCCTCCGCCGCGGGCGCCGCGCTGATCCACTTCGTCGGCGGCATCCACGAGATCTACTTCCCGTACGTCCTCATGAATCCGATCCTGATCCTCGGCCCCATGAGCGGCAACATCGTCGCCATCTTCCTGCTCCAGCTCCTCGGCGGCGGCCTGCAGGGTCCCGCGTCCCCCGGCTCCATCATCGCGGAGCTGCTGATGACCCCGCGCGGCGGCTACTTCGCCAACCTCGTCGGCATCTTCGGCGGCTGCGCCGTCAGCTTTGTCGTCACCTTCTTCCTGATGAAGGTCTTTGTCAAGGACGCCGAGGGCGACCTCGAAACCGCGCGCGCCTCCGTCGCTGCCGCGAAGGCCGCCTCCAAGGGCCAGACGATCCCCGAGGCGGGCGCTGCCAACCGCGTCGATCCCAAGGACGTGAAAAAGATCGTCTTCGCCTGCGACGCCGGCATGGGCTCCTCCGCCATGGGCGCGACCATGCTGCGCAACAAGCTCAAGACCGCGGGCATCACGGACATCGAAGTCGTTCACGCGCCGGTCTCGGAGGTTCCCAAGGACTGCCAGATCATCGTCACCCACCACGAGCTCGCCGGCCGCGCCTCCTCCGGCAATCCCGGCATGCTGATCATCCCCATCAAGAACTTTATGGGCGCGCCGGAGTATGACGGCATCGTCGCCACGCTCGTCGAGGGCCGCGGCGCCGCCACCGCCAAGAACGCCACCAGCGTGAGCGCTCCGGAGAGCGAGCGCCTGCAGAAGGGCGACGTCATCCTCAAGAAGGAAAACATCCGTCTCGGTCTCAAGCCCGTCACGCCGGAGCAGGTCATCCTTGACTGCGGTCGCATGATGGTGGACGCCGGCATCGTCGAGGAGGGGTACATCCATGGCATGATCGAGCGCAACGAGAGCTTCCCCGTTGCCATCGGCTGCCATGTGGCGATCCCCCACGGCACCAACGAGGCGCGCAAGTACATCAAGAAGAACGGCCTCGTGGTCATGACCTATCCCGACGGCATCGCATGGGAGGACGACGTGGTGAAGCTGGTCATCGGCATCGCGGTCAAGGACGGCAACGATCACATCGACGTGCTGGGCTACATCTCCGAGGCCTGCGACACCGACGAGGCGACGGATCGGCTCGTGGCCAACGCCAATGTGGAGGAGCTCTACAACAAACTCAATGGTCTTGCGTGAGAGGTGCTGAGATGAAACAGGCGATACAATTCGGCGCGGGCAACATCGGACGCGGCTTCATGGGCGCCATTCTCGAGCGCGCGGGCTGGCACGTCACGTTCGCGGACGTGGTGGAGCCCATCGTGGACGCCATCAACGCGCAGAAGCACTACACCGTGCACATCCTCGATCACGAATGTTACGACTGGGAGATCACCAACATCAGCGCGGTGAACTCGGCGGGTCCCGACATCGCGCCCGCCATCGCGCAGTGCGATCTCATCACCACGGCGGTCGGCCCGCTGGTGCTGCCCAAGATCGCCGTGACCATCGCGCAGGGCATCCGGACGCGCATCGCCGCGGGCAGCACCGAGCCGATGAACGTCATCTGCTGCGAGAACGGCCTCCGCACCACCACGCGGCTCAAGAACGAGGTGTTCAAGCACCTCTCGGCCGAGGAGATCGCGTTCTGCGACGAGCACATCGGCTTTGCCGACTGCGCCGTGGACCGCATCTGCCCCAAGCCTGGCTTTGAGAACCCGCTGGACGCCGCGGTGGAGGAGTACACCGAGTGGGACGTGGAGCGCTCGGCGTGGAAGGGCCCGCTCATCGAGGTGGACGGCCTGACCTACACCGACAATCTGATGGCCTGCCTCGAACGCAAGCTCTTTACCCTCAACAGCGGCCACGCGATCTGCGCCTACCTCGGCAGCCTCAAGGGCTACGAGACCATCATTGACAGCATCCGCGACGACGCCATCGGCAACCTTGTCCACAAGGCGATGCAGGAGAGCGGCGAGGGGCTGATCCGCGAGTTCAGCTTCGATCCCGACGCGCACCACGCCTACGTGGAGCGCATCTTCCGCCGGCTCCAAAACCCGCAGCTCAAGGACGAGGTGCAGCGCGTCGGCCGCGAGCCGATCCGCAAGCTGTCCCCCGGCGACCGGCTCATCAAGCCGCTGACCACCGCGGCGTCCTACGGCTTGCCGGTCGATCATCTGGTCTACGGCGCGGCGGCGGCGCTTCGCTTCGACTGCCCGGACGATCCGCAGAGCGTGGAAATGCTCCAAAAGATCCGGACGGAAGGCGTGGAGAAGACGCTGACCGCCTACAGCGAGCTGACGGCGGACAACCCGCTCTACGGTCGCATTCTGGAGGTCTATCGGGCGCTGGGCAAGCATTGAGAAACGAGAGCAGGGGCAAAAGCCCCTGCTCTTCCAAATGAGGAATATTGTATGAAAAAAGGCGCTATTTTTGATATGGACGGGCTGCTGCTGGACACAGAGCGTCTCTACTTTGAGAGCATGGAGCTGACGACGAAGCGATTCGGCGTCCCCCATACGCAGGAGTTCGAGAACGCGCTGGCCGGAACCAACGGTGCGCAGTCCTATGCCGTGATCAACCGCTTTTTCCCCTCCGTGGACGCGCCCGCCATGCTGGAGGACTGCACGGCGCGGGTGCGCGGCTGGCTGGAAAAAGAGGTGCCGCTCAAGGCGGGCGCGCGGGAGCTGCCGCTGTTCTTTCGTGCGCACGGCGTCCGCACCGCCGTCGCCAGCAGCACCGAAAAATCTCTCGTGCTGCGGAACCTGCGCCTCGCCGGACTGGACGGCTGCTTCGACGCCGTGGTCAGCGGGCAGGAGGTCGAACGCGGCAAGCCCGCGCCGGACATCTTCCTTCACGCCGCGAAGCAGCTCGGCTGCGCGGCAGAGGACTGCTATGTTTTTGAGGACAGCATCAGCGGCTGCCGCGCCGGCATCGCCGCCGGCTGCGCCACCGTCATGGTGATCGACCTGTTCCGGCCCACCGACGACGTCAAGACGGGCTGCGCGGGGATCTTCCGCAGCCTGCCGGAGGCGCAGGACGCGATCCTGCACGGCACGCTGTGACGGATCGGCCTTGCGCCCGCCTCCTTCAACACGCGAGAATCGTCTGCGTCAAAAGCCCATCCATCCGCCGTTCCTATGAAGGAAGGCTCGTGGATGGGCTTTTGTCTTGCGTATACGCGGCGCTAAGTCACGGCGTACCTGACGTGAGCGCGCTGAAGCGCATCATGATCGTCGCAAGCTGCGCACGGGTCGCCGCGCCGCTCGGGGCGAGCTCCGTCTCGCCGACTCCCTTGAGGATACCGTTCTCGAGCGCCCATTGCACCGCGGGAGCCGCGTAGGCGCTGACGCTGCTCGCATCGCTGTAGCCGAGAAGACTTGCGGCTCCGCCGACGTCGGCGCCCTTGTACCGTGCATAGCGGTAAAGCATTGCGGCAAGTTGCTCACGAGTCACGACGCCGTCCGGCGCAAACCGCCCGTCGTAGCCCGTGATGACGCCCGCGCGCGTCGCCCAGCGGACAGCCTCGGCGTACCACTGTCCCGCGGAGACGTCGGAATAGGCCATATCGTATGAGACGACGGGAGCTCCCTCCAGCCGCCAGAGCATGGTCGCCGCCATGGCGCGGGAGGTCGCGCCGTCAGGGGCAAGCCGCCCGCCGCCCGTGCCGTCCATGACGCCGTTTTCCAGCGCCCAGTGCACGCCGTCATGGTACCACGCGGCGCTGTCTGCGTCCGCGAAGGCCGCGATCGGGCAGGTCGCGTCCCGCGGGCAGGCCGCCGCGCGCGCCTCGTCATAGGCGAGGATATAGTTTGAAAAATGCCGGACGGTGAACGTGACCTCCGCGCCGTTGAGGGCGGCGGGGACCTCGGTCTTGCCGCCGTCGTCCGCCACGTGCCACACGGCCACGCCGCGCGCGGTCTGACCGGCTTTGAGCGTATAAGGAACGGTCACGGCGGCGCTGCCGCCTCCGAAATCGCCGATGCGCGCTCCGCCGCCCGTCAGACGCGCGCTGTAGACCGCCTGCACGTCCATACCCCGGGCCGTCTCCCGCTGCGCCGCCGTCAGACTGCTTTCCCGGACGCTTTCCAGATCCAGACGGATCGCGCCGCTTCCGCTCCGCCCAACGATCGCCGCAAGCGCCGCCGCGTCAAAGCGCACGGAGCCGTCCGTCAGCTTGAGCGTGAGGGCGTCCGCGCCGCTTGTGGGGCTGCTGACGGCTTTTTCGATGGCTTTCATCGTATCGGCGGGAATGCTGACCGCGGCAATATCCCGATCGAGCCCCGTCATGTCGATGGTGACGACGCCGGCCGCCGCGCTCCCGTCGATAATCCGGTCCAGCTCCGCCTGCGACGGCGCTCGCACAGAGGCGACGCCGCCGCTCACGCTGACGCTGAGCGGCGCCCCGCCGGATGCGGGAACGGTGACCGTGTCCGACGCCGCCGCGCCGTCGTCATACGATACGGGCGCGGACGGCGCGACCGGCAGCGGCAGGCGGGTGACGGTCTGTTCCGTGCCGCCGTGTCCGATCTGCGCGAAGCGGCGGGTGACGGCGTCGCCGTTCCAGGTAATAAAGCTGTAATGCTCCGTGCCGTTGATCGAACCCGTGAGATAGCCCGCGTGGGCGTAGGTGAAGCGGAGCGTCTGCGCGCCGTACCGCTCGGCGTCCTCCGAAGCGGCATAGTCTTTCGTGCTGTAGATGGCGTCGCCGCGGCCGAGCAGGAACTCCGTTTCCTTCTTGGAATGGTCGTGGCCGAAGAGGAACAGGATATCCATGCCATAGGCGTCGGCATAGGAGTTGAGCAGCGTCACGACGTCGTACGCGCCGTCCACATTGTAGGCGTTGTCGCCCGCCCATGCCGTTGCATTGCTCTCCGGCTGGACGCCGAGAACGTGCAGCCCCGCGTGGGCGGAGGTGACGATCAATTCGTTGTTGTAGCTGTCCATGAGGCTTTCGAAGAACGCCGTCAGCTTGCCTATGACGTTTGCATAGCGATAGCCGCCGTCCGGATGGATGTCGTCAAAATTGACGCCGAAAACGATGAGGCCGTCGTTGACCCGGCTGCTGACGGCGGCGCCCCGCACGGCGCTGTTGTAGACGACGCCCCTCGCGGCGTCATAACCGAGGTCCGCCGCCGCGCTCGCCTCCGAGGCCGCGGCGCCGTTCTCGTGGTTGCCCGCGACAAATACGGTGTCAATGCCGCCGGACTGCGCCTTCAGCGCGGGGAGATAGGTGCTGACCGTCGTGTCATGATCGACGTTCGGATGGACGTTGGCCCAGTCGCCGGTGCAGACGATCAGCGCAGGGATCTTCCCGTCGTTTGCGGCCATGATCTCCCCGATGGCCTTGCCGATGTTCCCGAAGGTCTCGTGGACGTCGGAGAAGGTCAGAAGCGAGTTTTCGATCACGCCGCCGCAGACGATGTAGTTCACCTTGTCGGAGGTCGCGGCGAAGGCCGTGCCGTTGGCGTCGGTATAGGCGACCGTGCAGCAGACCTCATGCACGCCGACGGCGGCGTCCCGCAAAGCCTCTCCGGGATCAGCCGCACTGACGCCGTCCACAGACCAGGTTGTCACGGCTCCCGCAGGCGCGTCGACGGTCACGGAAAACGTCGGCGCGTCATGCGCCTCACCGGAAATCACATAGGGAACCGCCTCCGGCTGCTTTGTGATCCTGATATCGCCCGCGCTCGGCTCGCCGTTCGTGTACAGCACAACGGCGGCGGCTTGGCTCGCATTGTCCGTACAGCCGAAAGAGGCCTCGCTTTCGTCTTTTTCAAATGTAAGGTAATACAGCTTTGTCGTCTCGCCGACTGTGACGGGATAGGACAGCTTCCCCGCGCCGCTGCCGGCGTCATACTCATACGTCCAGCCGCTGTCGCCGGGGCCGCCCCCGTCCGGCGGCGGGCCGCCTGGGCTTCCGCCGCCCGGAGGCGGGTCAGGCCGTTCGCCGCCCGGAGCGCCGCCCGGAGCGCCGCCCGGTCCGCCGCCGCTGTCCGCCGCGAGTCGAAGAACCACGGCGGACTGCTCCTCCATGTAGACCGGCGTCAGACGGCTGCCCTCGCCGCTGCGCAGGCTGACGCCGCTTCCGGCCGACCAGAGCGCATCGGCGATCGGAGCCGCGGCGTCCGCGACCTTCGCGCCCAGGACCTCGCTTGCGCAGGAAAGCACGTAAACCGCCGCGTCGGATTCGACGCCCACCAGATACGACTGTCCGGAGACGAAGCCGCCGACCTTCCGATATGCCGCCGGTTCGTCCGCCCTTGCCGGAGACGGCAGCAGGACTGCAAGCAGCAATACCGCCATCGCCGCGCCGGCCAGGCGGAAGCTTCCTCTGCGCTTCACTGGTCTCATACGACACACCCCATCCTCATTTGATCGGGTCTTCCCCGCTCCCATCGCTCACCGGAAGCGTTGGAGCATCACCGCCGCCTGTGCGCGGTCCATCGCCGCGCCGGGGCTGATCGTGCTCTCGGACGTGCCGCGGACAATGCCCGCGCCGACGGCCCACTTCATCGCGGCGGCAGCGTACTTGCTGATGTGAAGCGCATCGGCGAAGCGCGAGATTATCGTGTCCTTAACCGCGCTGACAACCCTGCCTCGGTACTGGGCGAAAGCGTAGAGCGCGGTGACGAACGCTTCGCGTGTGATCGTCTCATCCGCGCCGAACGCGCCGTCCCTGCCGGTCAGGATCCCCTGTTCGCTCGCCCAGCGAATGGCGTCGAGATTCCACGCATCGGCCTTCACGTCCGTAAAGCTGTCGCTGCCGGAGGACGCGGGCTTGCCGGCCATGACCCAAAGGAAATACGCCGTGTCGCCGCGGGTCACGGCGGAATACGGGTCAAATCTGCCGTTCGTACGCGGCAGAATGATGAGCCTGCTCGTCACATAAGCGACGGCGTCATGGAACCAGTCAGTCTTCTTCACATCAGCCGGAGCGCTCTCCGGCTTGCCGCTCAGTCCGAAGCCGCGCGGATAGAGCACGGCGTCCGTGTACTGATAGTCCGCGTCCATCGCCGGAAGGTTCACGGGCAGCCTGCCGGTGAACGCCGCGTCCGGCGAGAGCATCTGATAGAGCGCGGCGGGCATGCTGGCGCCGTACTGCTTCACCGCGCCGTCCGTAACGCGCGGGTCCTCGCTCATGCCGCGCGCGTTCCAGGCGATGACGAAGGCGTCCGCCTTGGTATAGCGTGCCGCGTCATAGGGCAGCGCCGCGCTCAAAACGGCGACCGTGCCGCCGCTTCTGTGGACCTGCTCGATCAGCGCGTCCAGCAGCGCGGAATAGGCGTTCGTGTTGGGGTTCATGGCGGCGAGACCGCCGACCTCGGAGACGAGGATCACGTGGTCCATGCCCTCGATCAGCGGCAGGCACTCCTCCAGCGTCTTGTTCCGGATGGATGTGACGGTGACCTCCGTGCCGTCGGGTAGCTTCTTCTCGTCCCGAAGCCTGCCCACCGCGTACTCCATGCTCATGACCTCGTTGTCATAGGCGGTGAGCACCGCGACCTTCCGGTTTTTCGCGGTCAGCGGGAGCAGGTCGCCGTCGTTCTTGACCAGCGTCACGGCGCGCGCGGCGATCTCCCATTCCTTTGCGTGGTGCTCCGCTGAGCCGACGGTCGCGAGCGCGTCCGGCTTCGCGCCTTCGTAGGCGTCCAGCAGGCCGTGCTTCTCCTTGAGCGCGAGGATGCGCGCCACGGATTCGTCCACCCGCTCCATCGGGATGGCGCCGCTGTCCACCAGCGCGGTGAGGTCGGCAATGTATCGGTCGAGCTGCGCGATCCCCTCCGCGTCCGTCATGCGGCCGGGATCGACGGGCATCAGCAGGATGTCCACGCCCGCGCAGATGGCAAGGCGGGCGGCGTCCATCGGGTCAAAGTTCTTGGCGATGGCGTCCATTTCCATGGCGTCGGTGAGGATTACGCCGTCAAAGCCCATGTCGCCGCGCAGGATGTCGGTGAGGATGGTCTTGGAGAGCGTCGCGGGCAGGGTGATCGCCTGGCCGGAGTCCTTGGAAACGTAGGTTTCCTTCTCAATGGCGGGGTACTCGATGTGCGCCGTCATGATCGCCTCCGCACCCGCGTCGATGCAGGCCGCAAACGGGACCAGCTCGTTGGCTTTCAGTTCGTCATAGGTCTTGTCGATGCGGGGCAGTCCCGTGTGGCTGTTGGTATTCGTGTCGCCATGGCCCGGGAAATGCTTGAGGGTGGAAATGACGCCTGTTTCCATCAGCGCGCTCATGAACGCCGCGCCCTGCTTCGCCGCGATCTGCGCGTCGTCGGAGAACGAGCGCGTGCCGATGACGGGGTTCGCGGGGTTGCTGTTCACGTCCACCACGGGCGCGAAGTTGAAGTTGAAGCCCAGCGCCCCAAGCTCTTCTCCGATGATGCGTGCAGCGGCGGCGGTGGCGGTCAGATCGTTTGCCGCGCCCAGCGCCATGTTGCCGGGGAATGCCGTTCCCTGCCCCAAGCGTGTGACGCCGCCGCCCTCCTGGTCAACGGCGACCAGCAGCTGCGTGCGGTGTTTGGCGTTGGAGGTCTGCATCGCGTCAATGAGCTTTGCCGTCGCCTCGTTCTCCGCAGCGTTCTGCGAGAACAGCACCACGCCCGCGAAGCCGTGCCGCTCCAGGATCGCGGCGACGTCGTCATTGATCTCCGCAAGGTTCTGCAGCTTGCCGTCCGCGCCGCTCCACCAGCGGAACGAGGGCATGATCATCTGGCTCACCTTTTCCTCGGTGGTCATAGACCTGAGCAGCGCCGCGCCCCTGCTCTCCGCCGCGTTTGCCGCGGGCAGGAGGCTCATCGTCAGGCAGAGCGCGAGCAGCAGGCTCAGCATCCGTTTGATTGTGGTACGCTTCATCATGGTTTCACTCCTCTAAAAACTGCGCAAAAGGGCAGGGTCTGCGATCCGGCGCCAAGCGGTCGCCGCAGCTTCCTTTCCGTCCGCCGTTTTACATTATACAGCAAAAGTATAGCACAAAACGTCGTTCGGAACAAGATTAATGTTAAAAAAGAAAGCAAAACAGCACCCCACTGCTTGTGGAGTGCTGTTTTATTATGACTGTTCCGCCGCGTTCCGGCGCAGCGTCTCGAGCACGCGCACCGTCTCCGTCGTGATCCTCCTGCGCTCATCGAAGGCGGCGCGGTCCTCCGCGCGCAGCAGCTCCGTCAGCTTTTGCACCTCATAGTACCAGCGGCTCGAATGGGTCTGCTCGTTGAAGGTCTCGTCCGATTCTCTGGTCACCACGCGGATCGACGCAAAGCCGTTGCTGCCGTCCTTGACAAAAATGCAGCCCTTTTCGCCCTCGATCTGGACATAGTTCTCGCCCCAGGTGTCCTTCGCGCCGACGCAGGTGCTGACGAAGTCCGGATACCGCAGCGTCGCGACGCCGGAGGTGTCGATCGACCGGCCGCCGCCGAGGTCGTAGAGGTTCGCCGTATAGGACGCCGACACGGGCCTGCCGAACAGCGCGACGTTCAGATAGACGTTATAGAAGTTGATGTCCATCAGCGCGCCGCCCGCAAGCTGCGGATTGAAGATATTGGGCAGCTCGCCCGCGAGCAGCCTGTCGTAGCGGGCGGAGTACTGGCTGTAGTTCGCCATCGCCAGCCGCACGCGCCCGACCTTCGGCAGCTCCCGCTTGAGGATCGCGTAATTCGGCAGGAACGAGGTCGGCGCGGCTTCATACAGGAACAATCCCTTGCTCTCCGCGAGCGCGAACAGCTCCTCCGCCTGCTCCGCGCGCGTGACAAAGGGCTTTTCGCAGATCACATGCTTGCCCGCCGTCAGCGCGCGTTTGGCCTGCTCGTAGTGCAGCAGGTTCGGCGTCGCGATGTAGACGCAGTTGACCGCGCCGTCCGCGAGAAACGCGTCCATGTCCGTGTAGACCTTCTCCGCGCCGTATTCCGCCGCCAGCGCGCGCCCTTTGTCCTCCGTGCGCGAGTACACCGCTTCGAGTCGGACGCCCTCCGTCTCCCGCACGCCGTCCAGCACGGAATGCACGATGACGCCGGAGCCGACGGTGCCGAGCCTTACTTCCTCCATGCGCCCGCCTCCTTCAGTTCAGCTTCCCGTAGTCCGCGTCGGAAACCGGCTCGCACCACTCCGTGCTCGCGTCCTCGCCCTTCACCTCGACGGCGAGGTGAGAGAACCACGAATCCGGCGCGGCGCCGTGCCAGTGCTTGACGTTCGCGGGAATGTTCACCACGTCGCCGGGGCGCAGCTCGCGGGCCTCCTTGCCCCACTCCTGGTAGTAGCCGCGCCCGCCGACGCAGATGAGCATCTGCCCGCCCTCGCGGCTGGCGTGGTGGATATGCCAGTTGTTGCGGCAGCCCGGCTCAAAGGTCACGTTATAGAGCGGCGCCTGCTCCGAGGAGACCGGCGCGAGGTAGCTCTGCCCGACAAAAAACCTGCCGTAGGGGTTCGGCTCGCCGATGGGGAAGAAGATCGTGTTCTGATAGGCGTCCTTCGCAGTGTCGGCGGGCGCTTCGTCGTTCCAGACCTCCTTCGCGAGGCGGAACACCGCCCAGCCCTTCGGCCAGCCGACATACATCGTGGCATGGGTGATGATGGCGGCGATTTCAGCCTTCGTGACGCCGTGCGCCTTTGCGTTTTGCAGGTGATACTGAAGCGACGAGTCCGTGATGCCGGACGCCATCAGCGACACCACCGTGATGATGCAGCGGGTCTTGACGTCGATGGATTCCTCGTTCCACACCTCGCCGAAGAGCACGTCGTCGTTGAGGTGCGCGAACATAGGCGCGAATGTGCCGAGCTGGTCTCTGCCGGCGGTCTGTACGATCTTTTCACGCATAATGCAATACTCCTTTATCGATTGATTTCAGCAAATCACTTATTTCCCGCTCTCCGCAGCAGCAGCGAAAGCTGCGTCCCCGCGAACGCCCAAAAGAGCAGCATCAGCAGGTTTTCGCCGAACACCAGCGCCGTCATGGCGACGCCCAGCCACTCGTGCAGCGCCTCCCCCGTCACCTGATACGCCATCAGGCACAGGAGCAGCGCGGTCAGCGCCGCTTCGACGATACGCTTTCCGCTCATTGCAGACCGTCAGCCCACGCGCCCAGCTCGTCCACACTGACGCTGCCGCCGAAGCGTCTGCCGTCCAGCCAGGTCGCGCCGCTCGTGAGCTGTTCCATGTTCCTGCCGCTTGAGCCGATGCCGCTGCTCGACGACGTGCAGAACGGGATCATGGTCTTGCCGGAGAAATCGTAGCTTTCAACAAAAGTGTCCAGAATGCGCGGCTCCTCGCCCCACCAGATGGGGAAGCCGACGTAGATCGTGGCATACCCGCTCAGGTCGACGGTTTTGCTTGCGATGCCGGGGCGCACGCTCTTGTCGTTCTGCTCGCGCGTGCTGCGGCTCTCCCTGTCGTTCCAGTTGAGGTCGGCGTCGGAGTCCGGCTCCGCGGGGCGGCCGTCGCAGTCGCAGTCCACCGAGAGGCGGTTCATGACGTTGACGTAGACGATATGCTCCTTGCCGACGTGGTCCACAAAGCCGTCCACCATCTCGGCGAGCGCCTCCAGCCACGCGTCCTGATCGCTGTACATGATGCTGTCCGAGGTGCGGGTACCCACGCTGTGGACCAGCACCTTGCCGCTCGACGACGACGCGCCGATGCCCACGTTCTTGATGGCGCCGCCGAAGCCCGCCATGGCGTGACCCTTGTAGTGGGAGAGGATCAGCCAGTCGGGATAGTTCTCCGCGTGGCTGCCCACCAGAATGTGATCGAGCCGCTTGCCGCCCGTCACGGGCCACGACGCCTCGCCGTCCTCGTCCATCAGATCGAAGTCCGCGATGGCGGTAAAGCCGTGATCCGCCGCGACCTGCTTGTGCATGGCGGAGGCGGCACGGCTGCCTCCGTAGGCGGTGTTGCACTCCACGATGGTGCCGCTCACGCTTCTGACCAGATCGCCGATCAGCTCGGCGCGGAGATAGTTGGACGCGGGCGGCTCGCCGGTGGAGACCTTTACCGCCACCTTGCCGGCGGGATGCCAGCCCAGCTGCTCATAAACCTTGACCAGCCCCGCCGCGATCAGGGTGATCTCGCCCTCCTGCTTCGTCAGATACCGCTGCAGGATCGCCGCCACCTGTGCGCGGGTCACGCTGCTTTGCAGCTCAAAGCTGCCGCCGATGCCGTTGATGATGCCGCTCCCCTCCGTCCACGCCGCGGCGTCCCGCGCGTAGTCGGCGATGGCTGCGGCGTCGCCGAAGCGCACGCTCCCGGAAGCGGGAGGCTTCCCCGCCGCGCGCCAGAGCATCACCGCAAAGTCCTGTCGGCTCACGTTCCATCCCGTGCCGAACTTGCCGCCGCCCATGCCGTTGACCACGCCGGCCTCCACCGCCCAGTCGATGGCGGCCCGGTTGGCGGCGCTCACGTCGGAAAAGTCCGCGCGCGCCGAGGCGGTCTTGGACCTGTTCGCCCGCCAAAGGCTTTCGGCGATGATCTCGCGGGGCGTCGCGGCTCTCCCGCTCGGCAAAGCCGGTGAAGTCAAAAAACGGCTTCTCCCGATAGAAGAAGTGCAGCAGCAATCCCGCCGCGCAGCCGCAGAGAAAGCAGCTTGCGATGCGCACCGTGAGGGCGGTGGGCCCCAGTGCGGCGGAGTAGATGATGAGCTGCAGCTCAAAGTAGTACCAGACGTAGACAAGCTCCCGCCTCATCGGAGCAGGCTCTCGATCTCCGCTTTCCCCGCGTTCGCGCGCAGCAGCTTTCCGCCGCGCACCGTCGCGCCCTTCGCCGAGGGCTTGAGATACGCCTCCGGATTGCCGATGCCGCTGCCGCCCGAGGTGGCAAACGGGATCACCGTCTTGCCGGCCAGGTCATAGCTCTCCAGAAAGCTGTTGATGATGTGCGGCGCGACGCCCCACCAGATCGGGTAGCCGATCACGATCGTGTCGTAGTCCGCCATGTTCTCCACCTTGCCCGCAATGGCAACGCGGCTCGATTTGTCGTTCATCTCAACGCTGCTGCGGCTGCGGGAATTGGTCCAGTTCAGATCGGCGGAGGTGTAGGGCTCCACCGGATCAATGGCAAACAGATCGCCGCCGAGGGTCTCGGCGATGTTCTTCGCCAGGCGCGCCGTCGTGCCGCTCGCGCTGAAATAGGCCACCAAAATCTTGCTCATGTTTTTGTCCTCTCAGTCAAAATATTAAATGCTTTTCAGCAGTTCCGCGATCATTCCATAGGTCAGCTCATAAACGCTCCGGTGCAGGATCCGCGTCCCGGCCCGCTCCATCGCCGCCTGCTGCTTGTCCGTCACGAAGGTGTAGGGATAAATGCCGAACATGAACGGGAAAAAGTGCCAGATAAAGTCCTTCCGTTTTTCAACGGTCGACGCCGGAAAGAACTTTTCCAGCCCCTTTTCCAGCGCATCCATCGACGCGCCGTAAGCCGCCTTGAAGTCGGTCAGCCGCTCCAGCCGGCTGTGCTCCTCCATGTCGTACATGTTCATGGACAGCAGCTTGAGCAGCAGCGTCCGCTTCTCCACGGTTTTCGCCGCCGCATCCGCAAACGCGGCGGCGTCCATGCGCTCGTTCGCGGCGATGACAGCTTCCAGATCCGCCGTCCAGCATTCGTATTCCCGCTGGAACAGCGCGAGGAAGATCTCCTCCTTTGTCTCGAAGTAGTTGTAGATCGACGGGCGGGAAAACGAGGTATAATCCGCAATATCGCCCATGGAAATGTCGCGAAAGCTCTTCGTCTGATAGAGTGAAAGGCAGGCGGACATGATCTCGTCCCGCCGCGCGGCCTTCTGCTCCGGTGATCCTTTCGGCATGATATCCTCCCTCATTTCGTATGCGATGGTTCAAACTCCCAAAATACATTGACAACCTGTCAGCTATGCTAATGTAGCACATCGCTGACAGGTTGTCAACAGTTTTTTAACGCCGTTTCCGGCCTTTTAAAAGCGCGCTGTTTGCTGCGACCGTTCCGCCGCGTGCTGCCGCCCTTCATGGTCGAGCGTATACTCTCCGGAAAGCAGGATCTCGGAAATCGGCACCACCTCATAGCCCTCCTGCTTCATCCAGCGCAGGACATCCGGCAGGGCCTCCGGCGTGTGCTCTCCGGCGTTGTGGAACAGCACGATGGACCCGGGCTGCACCTTCCCCGTCACGCGCTTGGTGATCTCGGCGGCGGAGATGCCCTTCCAGTCGAGGCTGTCCACGTCCCATACAGCTTCAAGTGTGCTTGCTTACTGGGTTTGTCGCGATTCTGGGGGTAGTCCCGTCGCGGATAGTCGTCATAATGAGCGCACAAATCTCTAAACCTGTCATCATCGAGCCCTCCAAAAACGGTTTCAAATCGCCAAAGGCTCGATGCAATTTTTCATTTTGTCAATTCGCAAAATATATAAGTTCCTGAAATATTTATTGTGCATATTGACTATTCACGGGAGCCGACTTGCTTAAGTTGACCACATTGAAGTCAATTATTGTTGAAAAAATCCGCCTTTTGTGTTATACTCACCTTGTTTTTTACAGTATAAAACAGCTTCCAGGTTGTTAACATCACTTACATTATACCTTATCATAGCGCAGGATTCTATTTATTTTAGCAGATATTCGTATCAATTTTTTCGTAATAAAAAATGTTTTGGATATAGGTTTTGTGGCTGTTATTAGTGGCTACTTGCCGAATTCAAGATCAAGAAAAGTTTAAAAGGAATATCAAAAATGGAAAAGAATAAGGTCATAAATCCCTGCCGGTGGATTCGGCCGTCATTTGCACCATCGGACAGTCTATACGTGGAAACTCTTCCCCCTTACCCCAGCCCTGTTCAGGCATTGCAAGAATATGCGAAGGAATATGAGAATTCTGATTTGCGCTTTTGCGATGAAAATTTTTTTTTACTTGCAATAAAAGAGAAACTGCGGATGACGCAAGTTATTATGTAACACATATTGTTGTAAGAAATCCCGCTCAGGTAAGAGGTGTGCTGGCAAAAGGGGAGCTCATGCAGGATGAAACACCTCTTGAAGCGGCACAGCGGACAGGTGCCCGGATCTTAGTCAACGGTTCTTTCTATGAACATGACTTTTCCCGATGCGGTGCAGATCTTTGGATCAAGGATGAGAAGATCCTGAGCGGAGATCATTCCAACGGAAGGGAGATTTGCCTGAAAAAGGATGGCTCTTTTTTTTCACCCGGCTACAATACGGCAGAAAGCGTTATCAAGGAAGGGGTCGTGTTTTCCTGGGGTACCTTTAATGATACATTGATAGAACATGGTAAGTGCTGTACTCTTGCCGATAAGGCTTGGGCATCGGAGATTTACAGCAGAACAGGGGTAGGTATGGTCCGACCTCTGGAGTATTACCTTATCACGGCCGGAGAAGGTATAAAAGACCATGGATTATCTCTTTTCAGAGAGCAGGAAATATTCGCTTCACTCGGCTGCTGGTATGCACGGGATCTGGATGGAGGAGCAAGCACGGCATTAATCATCGACGGTGTCTGCATACGGGACAATGTTGATCCCAAGATAAAAGAAAAACATGTTAGCCGCAGAATTCCGGATTTTCTGGCATTTTTTTGAATTTATAAGCTATGAGTATACAGATTTATGGCAAGGAAGAAGACAGGCAGTTTGTGAAAAGATGTCTTTCTCGTACTGCGAACAATTTCGATTACGTTATTGAGACAGGCAGAAATGTCGAGGAATCAGACCGGCAGATAAGAGAGCTTACAGAAGCCGGAACTTCCCCCGATAGGATATTAGGCTTCTTTCGCATTTTCCGTGAGCAGAAGGTGGATGCAGTAATGAAGCATTACAGGGAGCAGCCGGACGGGCTGATTTTAGGGCTTTCATACAGTGCCTATGGGATAAATCCGCGTCTTCTCCCCGGGGTATGGCTGAATTTAAGTGTTGGCAGTGAGGATCTTTACTATCATCTTTGTGTGCTGAAAAAGATCATCCGTGTATACCCTAAGTCCCTTACGCGCCTTAGGAATATCATCATCGATATGTATGATGACACCTGCTTTCACTATGATGTAAGCTTATCGGGAGCAGCTGTTGCTTATTGGGGACGGCGCGGGTTTTTTGAGGATAAGCATCATTTTGATGAGAATTTGCTTTTTCCGAAAGATGCAGAGGATGAAATGCGTGCAAATAATAAATTTACCCCGGAGCTTTCGGAGGATATGCTGAGGTTGAGAAAACTGCTGTTTGACGAGGATTATGTCATGGATCATCTTCATGAAGCGGAAGCCTCCATTGCTCCCAGTATGCTCGGTTATGATGACTATCCGTTTCCCGAGCAGTTTAGCGGTACCCTGAAGCCGAAAACCGGATATGAGGATGAAATATGTCATAGAAGCAGGATTTTTCATCCCAAGACACGCGTGGAAAATCTGGAGATAGTTTCCGAACTGATCCACACTGTAAAGTCCATTAACCCGGGAATAAAGATTACTTTTCTCCATCTTCCGGTATGGAAAGGATGGCAAGAAATTTACAGATCTTATTTTGCAAAAAGAACCGAAGAGTTTCACTGTGATATCAGTCGCTTTACCTTGGATGAGAATATAAGATATCTCAATCTGAGAGAACTTTCTCCCTTTAACGGAGTATTGGGGTATTATTGGGACACTGAACATATGAACAGTAAAGGTGCAAGAGTTTTTACCAGTATCCTTGCTAAGTATTTTTTTGATCAATAGAGACAAAGTATGGTTCCAGATCATAGCTTTTCAATGGTATTATCAGATAATGTGAAGTTTAAGGTAGAGTATGAATTCGTTGAAGAGAAGCCTGACCTTTAATGATATACTGATGCTGGCATTCAGTACGATGATCGGCTGGGGATGGGTTTCTTTGGCTGGTTCCTGGTCGGCATCGGGAGGAATGGCAGGAGCATCCATTGCATTTGTTCTCGGTGCGGTTTTATGCATTTTTGTCGGATTGACTTATTGCGAATTGATCTCAATTTTTCCTTATGCAGGTGGTGAGATCGTCTTTTCCTATAATGCTATCGGATATCACGCTGCATGGCTGACCGGATGGATGACTGCTTTTGCATACGTTGGAGTAGCTGCATGGGAGGGTGCTGCACTGGCTACTGCGATCGATTATCTGGTCGAAATTCCAAGGAAGGGCTATCTGTTTACAGTTGCAGGCTTTGAAGTATATTTTTCATGGCTGATAATTCCGGCTGTTACAGGATCTGTACTTATTTTTATCAACTTCAGGGGCATAAAAGTTTCGGCGGTTTTTCAGAAGGTTGTCACTATATTGCTCGTACTGGGCGGGATAATCTTTGCTGCAGTCGGAACGCTCAAAGGAGATATTGCAAATGCCATGCCTTTGATCACTGATACAAAAGGTGTATTTATGGTAGTCCTCGCGGTGCCGGCTATGTTTGTCGGTTTCGATGTGATACCACAGGCTACTGAGGAGATGGATCTTCCGATCAGAAAGATTCCGGGAGCAATCATCATTTCAATATGTCTGGCAGCTCTATGGTATATCCTGATGATTATAACAGCTTCTTTTGCAGCACCTGCTTCTGTTCTGACAGGCGAAGGGCTTAGCGTGATCAACGCGGTAAATTATGTAACATTATATCCTCTTGTGGGAAAGCTCATCATCATCTCTGCGATAATGGGTATACTTTCCAGTTGGAACGGCTTTCTTATAGGAGCGACACGTGTGTTATATGCCATGGGAAAGTATAACATGCTGCCATCCTTCTTTGGTTCTTTACATAAAAAGTATAATACGCCTTTTTTTGCCACCCTGTTTGTCGGTGCGATCACCATTTTCACACCGGTGCTTGGCAGAAATTCATTACAGTGGTTTGTCAGAGCAAGTTCTTTCGGCACTGTTATAACATATTTTATGGTGGCGCTTTCTTTTGTGGTGATGCGGTACAGGTTTCCGGATAGGGAGCGTCCTTTTAAGCTCAGACATGGATTATTCGTCGGTTATATGGCAATCGTGATTTCTTTATTCTTTATAGTCCTATACCTGCCTTTTGGATCCAGTTCATTGACCGGAACAGAGTGGACCATTGTTGCTGCTTGGGTATTTATCGGGGTTATACTCTATACCTGCAGTATGGGTAGGCATAATTGATATGTTCAAGGGGAGAAGCATAAATGACAGAAGAAAGAGAGTATTTACAGGCATTTGATCTTGCACGCAAAGCAAAGAAGAGATATCTGAAAAAGGCTCTGGAGAAAGAAGAAAAGGAGCATCTTATAAGTATCGGATTGGATGGATGGGATGAAAAAGAGCGTGAAGATGCATATCAGAAGGAAGTGCTCCCCTATTGGGATAAGTATGGAATAGCACCTGAGAAGTTCTGGTTTGAATTGTTCGGTTCAAGAGATCATCAAATGAATCCCAGATTTATTCCCGCAGATATATATTTTACAGAGCTTATACCGTATTTAAACAACGGACTGCAGGCTCCGGGACTGAGCAATAAGGCTTATTTTGAATACCTCTTCTGTGATGTAAAACAACCGAAGACGGTTGCCATAAGGATTGAAGGAAGCTTTTATGATGAAAAAAGAAATCCTATAGATGAAGATAAAATGCTCGCCTTGTGCAGAGAGCATAGCGGCAGGCTGTTTTTAAAGATATCAACCGGATCGAGCAACGGAAGAGGGATATCTGTTCTTACGCCGACAGAATGCAGCGATGAAGATATCCGTAAACTGTTTTTAAGGAACGGCTCCAACTTTATCATACAGGAGGAGATACGGCAGCACGGAGCTTTGAACACAATAAATCCAACTTCTGTCTGTACGATACGTGTTTTGTCTCTTTTAATGGATGGTAAAGTTTATGTGGAGAGTGCCGGACTTCGAGTCGGCGCTCCCGGTGCAGATTATGTGAGTTCCGGTGACGGAGGCTATTATACAGAGATCCTCGAAGGCGGAAAGCTGCATACAAAGGTTTATAATAATCTGGGGAAATGGAGAGATCATAAAGGCTTGTTTGACGAGAATATTTGCATTCCCTCTATGGACCGGGTATATGATGAGGTGAAACGTATACATCCGAGAATAGGACATTTCAGATGTATAGGCTGGGATTTTACGATTGATGTGAATGGTGAACCGGTAATGATAGAATATAATGTATTTCCCATGCTCGGCAATCCCCAGCTTGTGCGCTGCAAGCCGGTGTTTAATGAACAAACCGACTGGATACTTGAGGATTATTATGAGCATCGGACATGGGCAAACAACCATCGTCAGGATATACTGATACAATAATCGGTCAATCTGTACTTATCAGAAATCTTTCAAGCTGTACAATCGCCCTCCGAATTATGTCTTCAATATGACAAGGCTGCCGCCTTGATCGGGCAGTGGCATGCAAAAAAAGCGTCCGAATTCTCTTTCAGCTTCTTCCACGGCCGCTTTAGCGCCTTTGAACAGTGTAGTATTGTAATCGTGTAGCATCAAGTAACCCCCACTAGTCATTCTGGGATAGAAGAACCGAATCCCGTCCAATGTAGACTGGTAAAGATCCATATCCACGCCGGCCTCCGCTATGGCTCCGGAAACCCTGTTCTTTTCAAGATGTTCGGCCAGGAGCTCAATTTCGCGATATCGCACATAGTCACAAAGGTATTCATACCGGTCTCTCAGCCCAGAGGAAGCCTTGTCGTAGTCCATTGCCATGGTCACGACCTTTGGGGCTATATCGATTGCCTCGCGGCTTTTACTCTGCCATAGCGCTAACGAACCTCCGGCGTTTTCATGAGTGTTGTTCCCGTGTTTTTCCATAATCATCTCACTTATCCCCAGCTTTAATACCCTTCACACAGAATATCCTGTAATCCATTCCTTTTGAATCTTTTGGGCATTCCGGAACAGATTCACGATATTCCTTATTTATTTCGTATACTACATTCATATCTATTGATATCTGATCGAATCCAAGACGAAGAAGCATATCTACATCCCACTGAGGGCGAATTTTCTCTGTGATGCTAAGTTCTCTTGTGATATCATTCCTCTCACGTATCAAATCCGGTCTGATTCCAATAGTTTTATTATCGCTTTTCTCCCATTCTTCATTCATTTTATCCGTTACACCGGTGTCGTCCTGCATACGAAACATATTTCCGTAATTCGCATCAAAATTGATAACAATTCCACCCGGCGTAAGTAGCCTCGCCCACTCAGAATAAACCTTCTCCGGTTCCGGTACAGTCCATGTCATAAAACGTGAAACTATAATATCAAATGCTCCGTCCTCAAAAGTCATATTCTGCGCATCCATCTGCTTAAAGGTAATGGGTGGGTACCGAAGATGAGATGCATTCTCCTCAGCATGGTCGATCATACTCTGTGAATAATCAATCCCTGTAGTTTCACACCCCAGTTCCGATAGTATAAAGGCAAAAAAGCCCGCACCGCATCCACAATCCAGTGCTCTTACCTTTCTACCACTGCATTCCGGTAATTCATTTTTGAAAAAATTATGCCAGAACATCCTATCCGGTCCTGCCAGTTCTAATATACGATTTCTGCTGAGTTCTTCTGCCCTAAGAGCCCAGTAATTATCAATTCTTTTTTCTATTGTGCTCATTTATAATAATCCTCCAGACTTCATATTAAAATGATCATGAACTCTAAAATAATAACCGGAATCATAGGAGCCGAATCTGTTTACCCTAAAGTCCAAAGCGTCCTATCCAGTCCAGGATACTGATCAGATCCTGCAGATATTGAAACGGATCATAAGTTTCGGCAGTTACGACCTCGCGATCCGGGATACATCCGATCACGTCTAAGTCCAGCGGCAGATTCTTTTCCAGCAGATAGTATGAAAGCTGCAAAAACTGCCGGTTGCAGTAGCGGTTGTTGGTAATGGCCAGGAGAGATTCCTGCTGGTGATCGCAACAGCCCGCGTCCGGTTTCGCCTGGATGCCGGATTCCTTTAAATAAAATGAAAACGTGTCCCCGGTGTCCGCCCTGCGCAGCTCCGGCTGTGTGGAAGGCGCGGCGTACACACGGAAGGTGCAACCATTTTTCTGATCGGTATATTCCCGGATACAGGAGATCCGGTTCAGATTTCGATCGCCTTCGAAGTAATCCTGATAGCCTCCTGCAGACAGCTGAAAGGTGGAGGAAAACGCATCCGCCAGCACACCGAATTCCGTTTCATGAGAAGAGCAGAAAGCAGACATTTTCCGTTCCTTCGGGTTGATCGGCCGATAGCAGGAAAGCCCGTCTACAGACCTTGTCGACGGGGTGAGCCATTGCACAGCGAACTGTGTTCTCGTAAAACAGACATTCATAGCGCCGCCTAAAATCAGTAAACGGCTGTGTTCTGCTGCAAGCGGCGTGTTAATGTGAAAGAAGCCTAACTCTGCGAACAGGGGATACAATTGTTTCTGAAGGGGCTTAAGAGTTCCGGAAAGCTCCATAACCTGCGTTTCACGAACATGTCCGTTTGATCCGACGCGGCCGTTATAATCGTTACCTATCCTCTCGCGGCTGGTATGAAGAAGTGAAAAAAGTTCTGCAAGCGCCTCCTTCTTCAGAAATTGGTTCATCTGGGTTTTAAGTAGGAAGGAACGTTCTTTTGGCGACATTGTTTTTTCAGGCATGATAAATCGAAACACTGCTGTATTTCCTCTCCTCTATAAACCATAGCTTATATCTGAATCCTTTTCGGTCAGAAATCTGCGAATTGCCGCCAGATTTTCTGCCCCTTCCTCAGGGTGCTCCGAAAAACGGGAGATCGTCTTTTCGATTTCCCTGGAAATGTCATAGTTTTCAAAATCCCTTCGTTCCCCGTCAGTTGTTCCGGCCGACAGCCGGAAGAAGCAGTCCATCTTTGCCTGATGCAGTCCCATTACAAGGTCAAAGTATCCCGGGATATGCCTTGAAGACATCGAATTCAGGCTGCGCTGCAGATAGTTCAGCATGATAAGGGAAGAGGTCACAACGGCTCCGCATCCATCTAAAAAATGATAATTAAACAGCCGGTCCTCCCCGAAAGCAGTCTGCTCATCAAAACGAAGGTTCTGTTTTTCAATCACGCTCCGCCGGTAAAATTTGTTGCAGTTCGAATAGATCAGTAACCTGCGTTTTCGGATGTAATCATCCGCAAAGGCAGAAACATCCGGATATTCGTTATCCTCAACAAGCTGTGGCAGTTTTGTTCCATCCAGCAAAATGCGCTCGATGCCGAAGATATAAAGATCTGCTCTGCCTGCAGTCAGTGTCAGGCTTTGCTCAAGAAAGCCCTCCTTCAGGCAATCATCGCAATCCACAAAGGCAACGTATTCCGCCTTTGCAGCGTTCAGACCTGCATTTCGCGCACCGGAAGCGCCGCAGTGTCTGTTGTAAAGAATATGCAGATTGGGTTGTATTCCTTCCCGGGAAGCAAGTAATTTTTTTGTGCCATCTTCGGATCCGTCATCGACTACAATCAGTTCGCAGTCCTTCGGAAGCTGAGAAAGAACAGAGTCCAGACACTCGCTAAGATATGCCTCACAATTATAGGTTGGAATAATGATCGATAACAAAGGGGTTTTCATGTTTCTAACCTTATTCTGTGTGGAACAACCGGTAAAATAATACACTGGCTGGGTGGCCAGTTTTTTCCTGAGCAGGTGGCCAGCTTTTTCATTGACGTTCACAATGGATGTCGGCGCCGAGCCCTGACAGCTTTCCTGTAATATCCTGATAGCCTCTCTCAATCAGCTGGATATTACGGATCTCGCTTTTTCCCTGTGTGGCAAGGGATGCAATGATCATCGCAGCGCCAGCCCGCAGGTCACAGGCTGTCATTTCTGCTCCATGCAGTCCGGGCTTCCCGTGGATCAAAGCATGCTGGCCTTCCGCTTCGCTGCTTGCCCCCATGCGTTTTAACTCTTCCAGATAACGGAACCGGTCGGCCCATACTGCCTCGTGTATGGAGCTTGTTCCATCCGCAAGACACAGGAGGGCTCCGATCTGCGGCTGCATATCCGTTGGAAATCCAGGGTAGGGAGCGGTTTCGATGTCCGTGCCCTTAAGCCTGCCGTCTCCTGTTACCTGTACGAAGTCGCTTCCTTCCGTCACCTGGACATTCATTTTTTTCAGAACCGCCGTAATGCAGGAAAGGTGCGGCGGGATCACATTGCAGATCTTCACGGAACCGCCGGCTGCCGCAGCAGCTGCCATATAGGTTCCTGCCTCGATCTGATCGGGGATCAGGGAATATTCTCCGCCGTGCAAGGCTTTAACGCCGCGTATCGTAACCGTATCGGTACCGGCTCCGCTGACATCTGCACCCATAGCATTGAGAAAGCCTGCAAGATCCGCAACGTGCGGTTCCTTCGCGGCATTCCTTAGCACCGTAACGCCTTCTGCCAGGACGGCTGCCAGCATCAGGTTCATTGTTGCGCCGACCGTGACCAGATCAAAGCGGATGTCTGCCCCATGGAGCTTTTTTCCTTCCGGCACCCGGATGCGGACACAGTCATTTTGAACGGAAACCGATGCGCCCATGGCCTCAAAGCCTTTCAGATGCTGATCAATCGGACGAGTGCCAAAATCGCAGCCACCCGGAAGCGGAGACCCCGCCTCGCCGCTTCTGGCAAGCATCGCGCCTAAAAAGAAATGGGAGGCACGCATCTGAACGCCCAGCTGCACAGGAACTTCATGACTTTTGAGCTTTCTGCAGTCAATCTCAACAACGGAGCGATGAATATACCGGCAGGCTGCACCAAGGGCTTCTAAGATTCTGAGTGTCAGCTGTACATCGTGGATGTCCGGAACATTACTGATCCGTATGATTCCGTCCACCAGCAGCGTTCCCGGAAGGATGGAGGCAGCCGCATTTTTCGCCCCGCTGATCGTTACCTCTCCGAAGAGTTCTTTTCCGCCGTTAATGATATATTTTTCCATATTCAAGCCTCTTTGCTATCTGACCTTCACAGATCCTCCAGTATTTCATTCAACATATAGATATTGCCGCAGCCAAGGGTGATGACCAGATCTCCCTTTTTCAGATCTGAATTTAATAACGCAGCGGCGTCTTCAAACGTCGGCGTCAGCCGGGCATCGATACCATTCTTCTTCATTCCTTCGACCAGCCTCCCCGAATCAATGTCTCCCGGATCACTTTCCCTTGCAGCAAAAATATTGGTAACCAGAACAGTGTCCGCCTCTTCGGCGCAATTCAGATAATCCGGAAATAGTGTCTTCACCCTGCTGAAGGTATGAGGCTGGATGACTGCCCACAGACGTCCGTTCTTACAGCGCTTGCGTGCGATATGTATCGCATTTCGCATCTCTGCCGGATTATGCCCGTAGTCATGGAATAGTTCAGCCCCCTTAAGGGTTCCTGTTTTCTCGAACCTTCTGTGTGCGCCGTGAAAGGCACGAATACTGCTTGCCGCGGTCTTCATATCCACGCCGAGATGATGTGCAGCCGCAAGAGCGGAAAGGGCATTCATGGCATTGAACATGCCGGGGACACCGGTATGAACCGTGCACAGATCCTGATCCTTATAATACATATGAAACATGACATAGCCTTCATCATCCTCAGCTACGTCTTTCATCCTGTAATCACAGCCCTCCTTCGTACCGAAGGTCTCAGAACGGCAAGGCAGAGCAGACAAGAGCCTTGCCACGCGTTCATCATCGCCGTTTCCAAGCGCCCATCCGTCTTCCGGCAGTTTCTTCATAAAGTCTCCGAAAGAGCTTTCAATTTCATCAATATCGCGGTAGTAATCCAGATGATCGGTATCAATATCCAAAAGAATCGCATCGGTCGCGCGGACATTCATGAAATTGCGCCTATATTCACATGCCTCTGTCAGAAACAGTTCGTTTCCGCCGGAGCGTATGCTTCCGCCGATAACATCTAAAACGCCGCCGATGTGTATCGTCGGATCCATTCCGGCTTCCACCAGAATCTGAGCCAGCATGGAGGTTACGGTTGTTTTTCCGTGGGTGCCGCATACGGCAAGCGAGGTTTTAAACTCCTCAGACAGCTGGCCCAGCAGTACGGAACGTTCGATTACGGGGATTCCTTTCTGTCTGGCCGCTTTTAATTCCACATGGTCATCCGGGATCGCCATTGAGTAAACAATCAGATCCGCACCGTCTGTATTATTTGCGTTGTGACCGACTGTGATTGAAACTCCGTTTTCTCTCAGCATTTTCACGTTGTCCCCGTCGATCCGGTCCGAGCCCGATACAGAAAAGCCACGGTTCTTTAAGAGCAATGCGATGCCGCACATACTCGCGCCTCCGATCCCGATCATGTGTACATGCCCGCCGGTAAATGCATGAAAATCAACGGGATCAGGCAGATACGGACTGTTTTTGTACAGTGCGTCCAGTTGTTTCTTTTTTTCGTGCAGGCGGTGCTTTGCTAACAGTTCAAGCATCCGGAAATAGCTGCCCTGATATTTCTCCTTTTCTTCTTCCAGAACATGAAGCGCTTCTTCAGCTGTCACAAGACTATAGCGTACCATTGCAGCCATGCGGAAGTCCATTTCCGTATAGCCAAGCAGACCATAATAAAATATGTCCTTGATATCTTCAATCTCACAGTCAAAATGCCAGCTTCTGTTTGTTTTTTTCCAGCCGTATTTTTCCTTTACAAGCGCTTCGATCCGGTCCGGATCATTTTCAAAATAGGTATCAAAATCAAACAGTATGATGTCATCCTCGGCCTGCAGCTGCCGCTTTGCAGTATCATTGCTTTTATATTTCAACTTATGGTCCCGCTCGATCACCATCCGGTTGTTATCATAGTCGATTGCAGGATAGTTCTTGATCATGCGGGCAAAACCCTCATTCAGATCCCCTGAAGGAGAACTTGCTGCGATCAGCTCTTCCTTGAAGGGCGCCAGCTCCAGATAGGTGGCTCCGCTGAAATATTTATGAATACCACGTTTTCGCCCCAGCTCATACAGATTCCGTGTAATGCCGTATCGGCAGCCGGCGCATAAAAGCACCCGAACCATCTCGGGACGGGGATCATCCAGAAAAATGCTTAAGTTTCTGCGAAATCGCGGATAAGCACCATCATCCTGTGAGACGATCAGTTCTGTTCCAAGGATTTTTTGTGTTTTCCGGACATTTTCCATTGCGACCTCACTTGTAATGCCCGGCCTGTAAAAGCAGAGTGCGGCCACGTGACCGGCGCCGAGGATTTCCGTGAGTTTTCCCCACATATAAATGCTGTCTTTCCCGCCGCTTACCGTGACGCCCACTTTCTCATCCGGGGCAAGTGCCAGATCTGCGGTTAAACAGTCTTCGCCTCTGAAGGTTCTTTTCTGAAAATTGCGGCAGTATTTACATACGCCGTTCTTATCAAATTCCGCAAACTGGTATGCCCTGGTAAGGCCGCAGAGTTTACATCTTTTTCTCGTTTCCAGTACCATAAAAACCTCAGTTATATCATATCTTTATAAGATCCGGCGCTTTACTGTCTTGTCTGAAACGTCAGCGTAGTGTAGTTGAGATTCAGTATATACTGGTATGTCACTTCTTTTGCGATTTTTTTGATAAGGTTGTAATTGTCAGTGATAAGCTCTTCTTTTTGTGAATCTTCATCAAGTGCAATGCATTCTCCGCCGTCCAAAGTCACAAAGACAGCATTGTTTTTATCCAGGAATCGAATTATGACATCCACCGAAGTCTGATCATCCGTTCCCTTTGAAAGCGCGTTGGCGGATTTTACATAGGCTACCATTTCTTCCAAGCTCAGAGCAATCTTGTAGGAAACACTCTTCTCAATGCCGTGTTCATCTGCAAAACGACGGACCTCCCGTGATGCGGCAACCGCATCCTCCGGTCTGACTGTCATATAAAGCTCTATTGCGTCATTTTGATGGGACTCTTCCTGCCCTATCAGCTTCCGGTAGCGCAGGAAGGAGAGGGTCAGGATCAATACTTCGGTCAATGTATAGGAAAAATAAATAAGAGGTCCCGGCGCGATAAGTAAAATAAGAAATGCGAAAACGGGAACCGACGCATAGCCAAAAAGCGTAAGTAAGGTAGCGTAGCGAACATCTTTCATATTGTTTAAATATAACCGGAGCATGAAACTGAATCCTTGGATGATAAACAATACAGAATAGATACGAAGACAGGCTATGCCTCCTTCCGGTATTTCCCTGATTCCGTTAATCGAATAGACCAGCTGTGGGAACAATTCGAACAGGATCGTAACGGTTCCGATTATGATAAGTACTGCAGTAAAGCTCTGTTTCAGGAGCTCTTTCACGGCTGCCTGATCCCTTGCACCGATGAATAAGCCCATCAGAGGCCTGAACCCTGTCTGGATACCAAGGATCAGCACAGAGACAAAGCTTAAGCAGAAGTAAACAGCTCCGTTAATAACGCTGCCGTACATGCCGAATTCTTTCATTACGATTAATAGAATAAAATAATTTTGAAACGCGTTGATCAGCGGAAAAGCTGCATCCGAAATACCGAGCTTAAGAATGCTTCCGACCACGCGAAGTGAAGGCCTGTAAAACTTTGTTTTGTGAAAATCGGTTTTCTTCCAAAGATAAGCAACCGTCGCCGAGCATCTTATAAGATTGGCGCATAAAGTTCCATAGCCAGTTCCGGCAACTCCCATATGCAAAACAGCAACAAAAAACAGATCAAAAACCACATTTGCAACGCCTTCTGAAATCGAAAGAAACATCGAGGCTTTCATTTTTCCTGTAATTTGGAGATACAAAGTGGCTGCGGTTGATATCAGGGAGAAAGGAGTACTGATCATACTGCCAATGGCATACTGCCAGGTCATCCTGTACAGTTCCGGAGACAGATTGTATGAATTGATAATTGCGATGGTAATCGGAATCTGTATCAATCCTGAAAGGATTGCCATTCCTGCAGTTATATGAAGAAGAGCGCCCTTGATCCTTGCGATTTCTTTTATATCATTAGTTCCCATTGCCGTCGAAATGCTCGTTGAGATCCCCTGGGCGTTAAGCGCCGAGAAGACTCCCATGAAGACGGTAACCGGGAAGAAAATATTTATGGATGCGAAGGCTTCTTTCCCCACAAAGTTTCCTGCTATTATACTGTCTACGCAGGAAATTAAAAAAATGGAAAGATTCGAAATAATCATGACCGTGATATATTCGCGAAGCTTATGACGCACAAGCCCCCAATTTCTTCTGTATTTAATTAATCCCTTTTCTTCTGAGTTCATCGATAAGTCCCTCTATTATTAAGTAATACTTCAGGCAGATTATTAATGATTAAATAATTATATGGTTATCCAGCTAACTCCGCTGGCAAGTCCGTTTTATTGTACAGGAAACATGGCATAGTATAGGCATCCAAGGATGAAAGTGGGTGCCAAATGCCATGGCGAGGCGCAAACTACAGCGAGTATCCCTCCGGGATTTCCTGGAGCGGTTCCACTCAGAAGGTGCGTGCAGGGATTACCTTGCTAAAGCACGCTGGCCGGATGGCTTCGTATGCCCCAAGTGCGGTTCGCCGCGCCACTGCCGCATGAGCAATGGACTGTACCAGTGCGCGGAATGCCGCCGCCAAACCTCGGTCACTGCCGGCACTTTCCTGCATCGCAGTCATGTTCCGCTGACAAAATGGTTTCTGGCCATGTACTTTGTAACGCAGGATAAGCGCGGCATCTCCGCTGTACAACTCGCCCATACGATTGGAGTGAACTATAAAACCGTCTGGCTGATGCTCCAAAAAATTCGCGCCGCCATGGGGCAAAGGGACAGCAGACATTTGCTCAGCGGAACCGTCGAATCTGACGATGCGTTCTTCGGCGGCCCGCTGTGGGTTGCGAGATACATTGCCTTGCGGTACCGCAAGGCGCCAAAGGACATCCTTTGGCGTATTGAGCAAATTCAACTATTGAATTTATACTATTTTAGCATTTTTGTGCGGATTTTCAACTGTAAATTCGCCTTGCCAGCGGAACGGCACACATTTCGCTCACCACAGCGTTCCGAACTGACCCCACCCCCGAATATATACTATACCCATAGAGCAGCCCGAGGCATGACGCCTCGGGCTGCTACTTTCATATTCGGAGGTACGGCCATGAACGAACCCACCTTTATCTGCACCCGCTGCCACGGCGAAATCCCTATGTCAGAACGCAGGGAGTTTGACGCTCGGGACTATTGCCCGCGCTGTCTCGACGCCATCACGGCGATCTGCCACATCTGCGGCACGCGCATCCCGCTCACCCACAACCACGGCACCGAGGACGTTCCCCTGTGCGAAAAATGCCTGCATACCCGCAATCACGCGGGCATCGAGGACTATTGCTACAAGCCCCGCCCGATCTTCTACGGCAAAGGGCCGCGCTACTACGGCGTGGAGCTGGAGATCGACGACGGCGGCGAGTCCGATTCCAATGCCAACGAGATCATGTCCGCCGCCAACAGCGAATGCGAGTACATCTACTGCAAGCACGACGGGTCGCTCGACGACGGCATCGAGATCGTCACGCACCCCATGTCGCTGGACTATCACATGAACGTCATGCCGTGGCCGGAGATTGTCCGCAAGGCGCGGGAGCTGGACTATCTCTCCCACAAAGCCGGGACCTGCGGGCTGCACATCCACGTCTCTCGCGCGGCGTTCGGGGAAACAGAGCAGCATCAGGACGCCGCCATTGCCCGTGTCTTGTACTTCTTTGAAAAGCATTGGGAGGAGCTGCTGAAATTCTCCCGCCGCACCCAGAAGCAGCTCAACGATTGGGCGTCGCGCTGCGGCTACAAGACCGAGCCGAAGGACATTCTCGACCACGCGAAAAGCGGCGGCGGCAGAGGCCGCTACACCGCCGTCAACCTCACCAACACCGATACCGTAGAGTTTCGCTTGTTCCGCGGGACGCTCAAACTGAACACCATCCTCGCCACGCTGCAGCTGCTCGACCGCATCTGCGACGTGGCGCTTCATCTGTCGGACGACGATCTGAAGGATCTGTCGTGGACGACCTTCGCCGCGGGATGCACCGCGCCGGAGCTGGTGCAGTATCTCAAAGAGCGGCGCTTGTATGTCAATGACCCGGTGGAGTCGGGCGAGGAGGAAGAGTGAGATGTGCTGCTTGTTTGGGCTGATCGACACGCAACGGCGGTACAGCGGCGCGGAGAAGTCGCGGATGCTGCACGCGCTGGCGACGGCAGCGGAGGCGCGGGGAACGGACGCTGCGGGCTACGCCTGCAACGGCTCCGGCGGGTTGATCGTTCGCAAGTCTCCCGTTCCCGGCCACAAGCTGCGCTTCACGGTTTCGGACGCTACGGTTGCCGTGATGGGCCACACCCGCATGACCACACAAGGCGACGCGCGGCGCAACCGCAACAACCATCCGTTTCTCGGCAGCATCAACGGCGCACGCTTCGCCTTCGCGCACAACGGCGTGATCTACAACGACCACGAACTGCGCGAGCGATTCAAGCTACCATATACGAAGATCGAGACGGACAGCTATATTGCCGTACAGCTTCTGGAAACGCAGAACGCCTTGGGCTTTGACGCGCTGCGCTTTGCCGCGGAGCAGTTGGAGGGCTCGTTCACCTTCACGGCGCTGGGCGAGCAAAACGACCTCTACATCGTCAAGGGCGACAATCCGCTGAGCTTGATCCGCTTCCCGAAAACGGGCTTATTTCTCTATGCGTCCACGCGGGAGATTTTGGAAAAAGCGCTGGAAAGCTGCTCGCAACGTGCCAATAACGGGGTTTGGGAACGGATGGAGAGCGGAGAAATGCTCAAGATCGACAGCGCCGGAGTGGTGACACGCAGTCGCTTCGACGACAGCAAATTGCAGGGTTGGTACGCGCCGTATTCCTATACTTGTACGCCGCGCTATCGCTCCGACGGCAGCTATGTCGGGGAGCTGAAAGCCGTGGCATATGCCTTCGGCTACACGCCCGCCATGATCGACCGCCTGATCTCGCGCGGTTTCCAGCCGGAGGAGATCGAAGAAATGCTGTATCAAATGTAACGAGGGGGTGAGAATTTGAAGGTCGGCAAGAGAAACACACGCGGCAACTCCATCGGCACGTCACTGTCCAACGCGCTCATTATGATCACCGTGACGGTCATCAACGTTTTCAGCAAAAACAGAACGAAAAAGTAAGGAGGATTTCAATATGTCAGCAAAAGTAGAAACCATGATGTATGTAAGAGAAAAGCCGTGGCACGGCCTCGGCACGATGGTACCCGAAGCCCCCACCAGCGCCGACGCGCTCCGCTTCGCGGGGCTCGATTGGAGCGTTCGGCAGGAGCCGGTCTACAACGCCCGCGGCGGCGTGATCCCCGGCTACAAGTCCAACGTCCGTGACACGGACGGCAGCGTGCTTGGCATCGTCGGTGACCGCTACAAGGTCGTGCAGAACATCGATGCCTTCAACTTCACCGACGATCTCATCGGCGGCGACGTGCGCTATGAGACCGCGGGAAGCTTGCGCGACGGCAAACAAATCTGGCTGCTCGCCAAGATGCCCGCCCGCCGCGTCGCCAGCGATGACGTGGAGCCCTACCTGTGCTTCACGAACTCCCACGACGGCAGCGGCGGGCTCAAGGTCTGCATGACGCCGATCCGCGTGGTGTGCAACAACACGCTCAACCTCGCCCTCGGCTCTGCCAAGCGCATCTGGAGCATGAGGCACACCGAGAACATCCGCGAGCGGATGCAGGAGGCGCGGGACTGTCTCGCCCTTGCGGACGAGTACATGAGCGGCCTTGCCCGCTACGCCGACCGCGCCGCCAACAAGACGCTGTACGACCGCGACGTGAAGGCGATTCTCGAAGAGCTGTTCCCGATCACGGACAAATCCACCGAACGTGAGAAGGCGACGGCGGAGAAGTGCCGCAACGAGTTCATGGTGTGCTACTACGCGCCGGACATCAAACAGTTTCGCAACACGGCGTGGGGTGTCATCAACGCCGCCAGCGACCTCGCCACGCACTCGATGCCCCACCGGAACACAAAGAACTACGCCGAAAATAACTGGTCGCGGGTCATGGACGGTCACGCGATTATCGACAAGGCCGTGAAGCTGTGCGGGGTGGCGGCATGACGGCGCGGGTATTGACCTCCACCGCCGATCTGCCCTATGAGAACTGGTTGGAATACCGCAAGCGCGGCATCGGCGGCTCCGATGCCTCGGTGGCCTGCGGTATCAACCGCTACAAATCGCCCGTGGAGCTGTGGATGGAGAAGACGAACCAACTCCCCTACCAAGAGGCGGGGGAAGCGGCCTACTGGGGGGCGCAGTTGGAAGCTATCGTCCGCGCGGAGTTTACGAAGCGCACGGGCATTCAGGTGGAGATCGTCAAGCAACTGCTCCAAAATACGGACAACCCGTTCATGCTCGCGAACCTCGACGGTATATGCCACCACCCCGACTATGGCGACCGCATCTTCGAGGCAAAGACCGCTACGGCCTATAAAAGCGGCGAATGGGACGATGCCATCCCCGACGAATACGCCCTTCAAATCCAGCACTATATGGCGGTTACGGGTTTCCGTGCCGCCTTTATTGCTGTCCTGATCGGCGGCAATACCTTCAAGTGGAAGCTGGTGGAGCGTGATGACGAGCTGATCGACATGCTGATTCCGTTTGAATCCGTCTTTTGGCGTCATGTGCAGGATATGACCCCGCCGCCGCTGGACGGCTCCGACGCTTCGGCGAAGTTCCTCGCCGAGCGGTTTCCGAACAGCGTGCCGCAATCGCAGATCGCGCTGCCGCCGTCCGCTTCGGAGCTGTTGGCGCAGTATGACGAGGCTTGTGAAGACCTCGACGCCGCCACCGAGCGGAAACAGAAAGCCGAAAATCTGCTCAAAGAAATGCTGGGTGAGAACGAGATCGGCACCGTGGGCGACAAGATCATCACATGGAAGTCGATCTCGCAGGAGCGGCTGGACAGCAAGACACTGAAAGCGGAGCACCCGACGCTCTACAAACAGTACGCCAACAAAATCAGTTATCGTCGCTTCTCCGTGAAGGCGGCGAGTTAAGGAGGAAAGTATGGATAGCACCAAGTTAAAGGCAAAAATGACCACAAAGGCGCAGGAGTTGACCGCTCCCGCGCCTTTGCCGTTTGATACTGGATTTGTCCCTGTTGAGGCGGAGTACATCGCCCTGAACAACAACGCCCTGTCCGTCATTCGTGAGAACCTGAAAAACCAGCCCATGTCTCTCGACCTTTTCGACGTGGTGAAGTCGCCCTCCGGCGGTTCCACCGTGTTCGCCGTGCCAGGGCTGAGCGGCGACGAGCCGGAAACGGAGCTGACCGGCATCATTCTCGACTACACGACCCCACGGGCATATTGGGACACGCCCGACCCCGTAGAGGGTACGCCGCCGGTCTGCCTGAGCCAGAACAGTATCATTTCCCACGACGGCAAGGCCTGCGCGACCTGCCCGTATAACGATTTCGGCTCCAAGGACGGCGAGAGCAATGCCAAGGCTTGCAAGGAAAGTGTGCTGCTGTTTCTGCTGCGTCCGCACAACGTTCTGCCGCTGCTGGTGCGGGTTCCGGTGACGAGTAAGGCGCGCTTCCTCAAATACACCACGAGACTGGCGGGCGCGCTCACGCCATTGAACGGTGTGGTGACACGGATCACGCTGGAAAAGGCGACCAGCAAGGGCAGCAAGCCGTTCGCCCTGTTCAAGTTTGAGGTAGCCAGCAACCTCGACATGGACACGACCATGCAGGCAAAGGCGTACGCACAGCAGTTCATGGAGATCGTCAACGCCGCCGATCTGACACCCGAGCTGGACGAGGCGAGCTGAAATGTGGGACTACATGACGGCACTTCAACGGCGTTTTCTGGTGGTCTCACAGCAAACCCAAAACGCGGAACGTGATGCGAATGCCGCCTACGACACCCTGCACGCGGAGCTGAACCGAGAGCAGCAACGGCTTTTGCTTCGCCTTCACGATGCCTACACGCTCCACAAAGATGATGCGGCGCTGGATAGCTTCATCTCCGGCTTTCGTCTGGCGGACGGTATCCACCGGGAACTGGCGAAGATCCCGCCGTACTCGTATGAGCAGGAAAGTGAGGAACTGGGGAGGGAGGCAATGCAATGAGGATCGGGTACATCCGCGTATCTTCCGCCGAGCAGAATGCCGCGCGGCAGGAGGTGCTGATGGAGGAGCTTGGCGTGGATGAAGTCTACATCGACCGCATGAGCGGCAAGGACGCCAACCGACCGGAACTGCAAAAGATGATGGAGTACGTGCGCCGCGGCGATGCCGTGATCGTAGAGTCCATCAGCCGCTTTGCCCGCAACACCCGCGATTTGTTGGAGTTGACCGAGCGGCTGCACGAAAAGGGCGTGGAGTTTGTGAGCCAGAAGGAGGCCATCGACACCTCTACCCCCACGGGGAAGTTCATGCTTACCGTCTTCGCCGCCATCGCGGAGCTGGAGCGCGATTATATCCGCCAGCGCCAGCGGGAGGGCATCGAGATTGCCAAAGCGAACGGCGTCTATAAGGGCCGTAAGCCCATTGTGCGGAACAACTTCGACGCTGTGGTCGCGCTCTGGCACAAGGGCGAGATCACGGCGGTCGAGGCGCAGCGCCGGTTGGACATGAAGCCGAGCACATTCTATAGAAAGGTGAAGCAGATTTCTCTTGACTAGAGCTGTGCAATATCATATATAATATGTACACAGCATTGAAAATGAGGAGGTTGCCGCACCATGGAGTACAACGTCAGGTTTACTTGGGATGACGAGGCTGCCGTTTGGGTCGCCACCAGTGATGACATCAAGGGGCTTGTGCTTGAAAGCGGTTCCGCCGATGCGCTGATCGAGCGTGTACGGATTGCAGTGCCGGAGCTGTTGGAACTGAATCACCAGCCCTCGGCGAATAAACTGAATTTCCAGTTTGAAAAAAGCGTGGGGATGTCGGCGTAATGGCGGAGTACGAGAAAAAGGTCAGAGATATCCTGCGCCAGAATGGATGCAGTTTTGTCCGCCACGGCAAAGGCGACCATGATATTTGGTACAGTCCGATTACGGGTGTCAACTTTCCCGTTGACCGCAAGATCAAATCCCGCCATACGGCAAATGGCATCATGAAGCAAAGCGGAATCGTACAGCGATTTTGAAATTGAAAAGAGCGGCGTCGTCAGTGAAGTGAACCCCAAAAGTTAGACAAATTTTCAAATCATGCGACCTGAAGGGTCTGATATCTGTGCTGAGCAGGTGTCAGGCCCTTTAGCTTTGCCTTGATCCTGCGGTTGTTATAGTAGTCGAGGTAGTCGATAAGCTCGGCCTTGAAGTGTTCCAGAGAGTCGAAGTCTTGAAGGTATAGCAGTTCTGTTTTGAGCAAGCCGAAGA
>Ga0256407_10001884_pt1 | contig 42059 bp, 30 predicted proteins | sample RumenRJG_04DNA_FD_193489 | JGI IMG/M metagenome (GOLD analysis project Ga0256407, IMG submission 193489) | Bovine rumen microbial communities from Lethbridge, Alberta, Canada - RJG_04 | ecosystem: Host-associated > Mammals > Digestive system > Stomach > Rumen | place: Canada: Alberta... | reverse complement strand
AATCGACAAAAAAGAGTGATGTTACAGAAAAATGATTAAATTTGCAGCGCCACTAGGATGAACGAGTCAGAAAAGTGAACGGATATCCCCGTTTTGGGTGGGTGGATATCGACCGTTTTTTGCAAATCACGCAAAAATTGAGTATGTACACGGTACAAAAGTCTTTGAAATAAAACCAGATGACATAGCTAAAATATTGGTTCAGTGTCCTCCAATGAGTTTACAAAATCAATTTTCTGCAATAGCTGAACAGGCCGATAAATCAGGATTTGAACTTCGTAAATCAATTAAGTTAATAGACAAAGTAATAAAAACATTAATCAATAACGTTTAGTTTATGATCAATAGAACTATCACATCATATACTCTTATTCATTATTTTTCAGAGAATGGTTTGAGTCAACTTGATTTATATATACCCTTTGCATGTAAAAGTATAAATAAACATTCTGCAAAAATTGTTTCTGCTAAAAATCTAAGCGACTGGTTTTCTGAAGACTATGGACTATCAAAAATCTACAAAGGAGTTTTTGTTAGTTTATTAAAAAAGATGGTTGATAAAGGAATTCTTTATGCAGAAAAAGGATGCTATTATGTTGTTACAGAACAACTGTTTAACGCTTTAAAAAGCTATAAGGAAAGCGATAGCTCTAGTTCTATTGAATTTTTATGTAATGAGGTAATAAATTTTGCAAAGAATACATATGGGATTGATTATGCTATAGATGAAATGCAAGATGGAATAATCAAGTTCATAGATAAACACGACGGTGACTTGTTATTCGAAGAAGAAAAATTAATCCAAATAAAGAAGAAGCAAACGGCAAAAGAAGCTAGCATAAAGAAACTTCCTTTTGTGCTTTCCAAATTCATTATTTGGAGCAAAGATAATGCTTATGATTCATATGCATTGGTAAAGAATATTGCTAAAGGTTATGCCCTATCTTCCCTTATTTCAATGAGAGGGATAGAAAACTATATTGGCAAAATGAATGGTGTAATAATAGCTCTAGATGCACCTATCATTTTTAACTTGCTGGGACTGAATGAGAAAGCGAATTATGAAATGTCGAGCGAATTGTTGGATATTTTAAAAAAACAAGGTTGTTCTTTTGTTATCTTTAGACAGCATTATCAAGAAGTTATACAAACTTTTAATTCAACTATTCATCTGCTCTATACTAAAAATTATAGCTTGGATAAAGCATCTAGACTATTGAAATATGCTGTGCGCAATAAGATATCATCAAGCGTATTAAAAACAAAGCTAGCTCTACTAGATAGTATCTTGGAAAAATGGGGTATAACAATATGTGATGCCCCATTATCTCCCAATAAATATACTGAAATAGATAACGGGAAGTTAAATGAATTGTTATTGCATCGATATCAAGAAAACTGTGTTGATATTGATGAGAATAGAAGAAAAACTATAGATAATGACATTGATGCTATTTCTTATATTTATCGTATAAGAGGAAATAACCCTGCATCAAATCTTAAAAATTGTAGTGCGATATTAGTTACAAACAATATTGCATTGGCATATGCTTCTAAACATCCGGCATTAAGTCGCATTTCTCATTCTATACCAGTTTGTATGACTGATGTTTTTCTTTCTACAATTTTGTGGTTCTGTTTTCCTGATTCATCAGATGATATCAATGAGATGGTTCTTTTGAGTGAATGCTACAAAAACCTTACCCTGTCAGATGATATATTACACAGATTCTACTCAGAAATAAAGGAAATAGAAAAGATTACTCCAATATCTGAGGAGATTATGCTAAATATCAATACATCACAAATGGTTCAAAAGCTACTTGAAGAAAAAACATTTAATGATTCTTCTTTGTATACAGATCAAACCACTGCTGAAATTTTGCATGAGATCGAAATAAATAAAAACAAGAAGATTAATACGCTTTCTGGAACATTGAATAGTCATGATGAAAAATTTCTATTTATTGCGAAATTAGTTGCTGGAGTAATCATATCCACTGTCTGGTTTGGATTAGTTGGATTGTTTTATATATTAAAATATATAGACTATTCAAATTGGATTAATATTTGGAAAATTATTTTGAATATTCTCTCCATAATCCCAACATTATGGGGATTGCTGAGTTGGTTCGGAATCATCAAGAATAAAGCCTTTTTGTTAGATTTTTTAACAAAAAAATTATATATAATAATAAAGTCTTGGTTTGATCAATAAATGATGATTTTCACATATCGTTAATTAAATAACCAAAGCATATAAAGTATGATTGACAATTTAATTAATGAAATAGAACAGGCAATGCTCAATGTTCTTGATAACGAGCAGTTAAGCCAGTTGCGAAAAGTACTCGATTACACCTTTCGCAATATCTCCGTGACTAAGAAAGAATCTGTACATACAGAAAGTAATAACCAGACTCTTATTGACAATTTCATCGCTGCCAAGAAAGTTGAAGGTTGCTCAGACAAGTCCATCTCCTATTACAAGAGCACTATCATCAATGCTCTTGTAAAGATTGAGAAAGAGGTTGTGCATATCACCACCGATGACTTGCGAGGTTATTTGAACCAATATCAGGAAGAAAGTGGTGCAAGCAAAGTAACGGTTGATAACATCCGCCGTATTTTATCCAGCTTCTTCTCATGGTTGGAAGAAGAAAATTACATTGTCAAGAGTCCTGTACGGCGAATCCACAAAGTTAAAGTCGGTAAGACCGTTAAGGAAACCTATACGGATGAAGCCTTAGAGCAGATGCGTGACCATTGTTCAAATATCCGTGATCTTGCTCTTATAGACTTACTCGCTTCCACAGGAATGAGAGTCGGCGAACTGGTACGACTTAACAAGAGCGATATTGACTACCAGAATAGAGAGTGTGTCGTTACGGGTAAGGGCGATAAGCAACGAAAGGTTTACTTCGATGCCCGAACCAAGATACACCTTCAGAAGTATGTGAATAGCCGCACAGACACAAACGAAGCTCTTTTTGTGTCATTACTGGCTCCAAATAACCGCTTAGAAATTAGCGGTGTAGAAATCCGTCTGCGACGACTTGGACGAGAGTTGAACATACCTAAAGTTCATCCTCACAAGTTCCGTCGTACCCTCGCTACAATGGCAATAGATAAAGGAATGCCCATCGAGCAAGTCCAGCATCTTTTAGGCCATCAAAGTCTCGATACAACATTGCAGTACGCAATGGTGAATCAGAACAATGTTAAGTTGTCTCACCATAAATTCATTGGATAGTATGTCGCAATTTATCGAGATGTTTGGAACTGTTGAATCAACAAAGCCACTTACAGACTTTATTGATGTGTCTTTTCCTGGTGAATGGGGCCAAGAAGATAAAGATGGCTCTGGTGTTAAGGTGATTAGAACAACCAACTTCACTAATAATGGTAAGTTGGATTTATCTGATGTGGTCACAAGAGACATCGATTACGCTAAGGTTGAGAAAAAGAAGCTTTCCAAAGGCGATATCATACTAGAACGTTCAGGTGGAACAAATGATAATCCTGTCGGCAGAGTCGTTTATTTCGAGGAAGATGGAGTGTATCTTTTCAACAACTTTACTCAGCTTCTCAGATGTAAAGAAGGTGTCAACTCTCTTTTCTTATTCTATTCGTTGTTCAACTATTATCAGATGAACAAGAACGTGATAAGAAGTATGGGTAATAAGACAACTGGCATCCAAAACTTAAAGATGGATAGGTATTGGCAAATTCCTATTGCCGATGTATCTATTGAACGCCAGAAAGAGTTTGAATCCATCTATCGACAGGCTGATAAATCAGGATTTGACGGGCACAAATCGCAATTTATCGAGATGTTTGGGAGTGTGGATGATAATCTAAAGTCCTATGATATTAAAATAGTTGGTGATTTTGCTGAATGTTTTGCTGGCGCAACCCCCAGTACCAAGATTCCGTCTTATTGGGATAATGGTAATATTCCTTGGATGAGTTCTGGTGAAGTACATAAAGGAAGAGTACAAGATACAGACGCAAAAATCACTCAACAAGGTTATGATGGCTGTAGTACTAAAATGGTTCCGATTCATTCCATTGTTGTAGCTCTTGCGGGACAAGGGAAAACACGAGGAACAGTCGCTATCAATGAGATAGAGCTTTGCACGAACCAATCTTTATGTGCTATCGTACCAAATGGGGAAGTAAATTATGAATATCTATTTCATAATCTGAGAGGCAGATATAAGGAATTGCGCTCAATGTCTGGAGACGTTGACGGAAGAGGTGGATTAAACCTGAAACACATCCAAAGCATTAAGGTTATTGTTCCTCCAATGTCTGAACAAATGAAGTTTGTCTCCATAGCACGACAGGCCGATAAATCAGGATCTGTCCTGCAATATAGAATCGCATGTTAAACGAAAATAAAAATACAACATATTATGGCATACTTTAACGAAGAAAATACCGTTGAGCAGATGCTCATCAACGCCGCAGGCAAGTGTGGCTGGATTTATGTGGAGCCGCAGGAAGTTCCACGATTGCCTGACGAAGTACTGGTGACAGAATGGCTTGTCACAGCACTGAGGCGGCTTAACCCCATCACTGAAGACCAGGCAGCACAGGTGGTTTACAGACTTCGTGCTGCATGTAGTATTGGCACCAATCATGAAGAACTGATTAATGCCAATGACCGCTTCCGTCGCCTGTTGTTTGAGGAAAACTCCTATCCTTTCGGCGAGGATGGCGAGAATATCAATATCCGCTTCTTCAGTGACAGACCTGCTGAGAACCGCTGTGTAGTCACCAATCAATGGGAGTTCCCTCGCAAGAGCAAGGAGGGCGGCAAACGTCTCGATCTGGTATATATCATCAATGGCATACCGATGATAATTGGTGAAGCCAAGACACCTGTCAAATCTTCTGTGACATGGGCTGATGGTGCAACCGATATTCTTCATTATCAAAAGAGCATTCCAGAAATGTTTGTACCAAATATCCTCACGTTTGCCAGTGAAGGACGAGAACTGCAATATGCAGGTGTAGGTTGCCCAGTGGATAAATGGGGCCCTTGGTTTGCAGATGAGGACCGTCGGCATGGTACGCTTGAAGATGTGGAGCACAACTATATTTCACTGATTACGCCAGAACGTTTGCTTGACATCTATCGCTACTACACGGTATTTACGGGTACTTCGGGTGGTAGGAAGATAAAGATTGTATGCCGTTACCAGCAATACCTTGGTGGTGAAGCCATAGTGCAACGAGTGTTAGGTACATATCGGGCTGGAAAGGGTCCAAGAAAGGGACTCATCTGGCACTTCCAAGGTTCAGGTAAATCATGGCTGATGGTGTTCGCTGCCCAAAAACTGCGTCGTCAGAATGACCTAAAAGCTCCGACGGTAGTTATTGTGGATGACCGTATAGACTTGGAAGACCAAATCACAGGTGACTTCACCCGTGCTGAGATTCCAAACGTGGATGGAATATCTTCAAAGGAAGAGTTGGAAACGAAGATTCACCAGCGCAAGATTCTCATAACTACGATCTTTAAGTTTGGTGACCTGAACGATGGCGAGGTCATTGATGACCGCGACAATATCATCCTGCTCATGGACGAGGCCCACCGCACACAGGAAGGCGACCTTGGCAAAAAGATGCGCACGGCTCTGCCTAATGCTTTCTTCTTCGGTCTGACAGGTACGCCTATCAACCGCAATGATCATAACACCTTTGCTTGTTTCGGTAGCGAAGAGGACGAGTATGGCTATATCTCGAAATATACTTTCCAGAACTCAGTCGATGATGGAGCTACGCTAGAATTGAACTTCAAGACGGTTCCTGTAGAAATGCATCTTGACGAGGCCAAACTTCAGGAAGAGTTTGATGCGCTGACCGATCAAATTAGTGAGGAAGACAAGCAGGAACTGGTACGGCGCACAAGTGTAGAAGCTTTCTTCACAGCAGAAAAGCGTATCAATGATGTTTGTAAATACATAGTGAACCACTTCCGTGAATATGTGGAGCCAACAGGCATGAAGGCTCAAGTAGTGGTATATAACCGTGATTGCTGCGTGAAGTACAAGAAGGCTCTGGATGCCTTACTTGGCACTGATGACCAGACAACCATTGTGATGCATACTTCAGGGGATAAAGCTGATGAATATAAGGCATATAAGCGGACACGTGACGAGGAGAAGAATTTGCTCGACCAATTCCGTGACCCGTTGTCACCATTGAAGTTTGTTATTGTAACCAGCAAACTGCTGACTGGCTTTGATGCACCAATCCTTCAGTGTATGTATCTTGACAAACCGATGAAGAATCATACACTGCTACAAGCCATTTGTCGTACCAACCGTACTTATAACGAGAACAAGAAATGCGGACTGATTGTTGACTTTGTCGGTGTGTTCGAGGATGTAGCCAAGAGTCTTGCCTTCGACGAGGAGAGCGTAAAGACCATCATCAAGAACATGGACGAGATAAAAGCACTCATCCCGACATTCATGCAAGAATGTATTCAGTTCTTCCCTGGCATTGACCGAACCATTGGTGGATGGGAAGGATTGACGGCAGCCCAGCAATGTCTGAAGGAAGAAGATGTGAAGACCAACTTTGCACGCCACTTCGCACGTTTGGCAAAAGCCTGGGAGATTATTTCGCCTGACGAGTTCCTCGCTCCGTATTCAAGTGATTACACTTGGCTGGCGCAGGTATATCAGAGTGTACGTCCTGTAAGTGGCGGAAACCTGATTTGGACTTTGCTCGGTGCTAAGACCATCGAGATTATCCATAATAACATTGACACCATTGACATTGGTACACCACTGGAAGATCTTGTTGTGGACGCTGATATCATTGACTCCGTATTGGAAGATGAGAAAAAGCGTGAGAAGAAGATTATCGAGGTGGAGAAGATGTTGAAGATTCGACTGGGTGAACATAAGGGTGATCCGAAGTTCAAAAAGTTTGCCGACAAGTTGGATGAACTGCGCGAACGTATGGAGCAGAACTTGATATCAAGCATTGACTTCCTGAAACAACTGTTGCAGATGGCCCGTGAATTGCTAGAAGCAGAGAAGGAAATAGAGAAACCGATGGACAAGCGTGCTCAGGCAAGAGCTGCCTTGACAGATCTCTTCCAAAGCATCAAGTCCGAGGAAACGCCTATCATTGTTGAACAAGTGGTGAACGACATCGACAATGAAGTGGTCAATATCATTCGCCAATTCAATGATGCATTCCAAAGTGTTACTGCCAGACGCGAGATAAAGAAGAAACTGCGTTCTATTCTCTGGATAAAATACCAGATTAAGGATAATGACGTTTTCGAGAAGGCATATAGCTATATAGAAATGTATTACTAACAGCGATTAAAAAGAATTTAGTATGGATAGTAAATTTTCATGGGTACCACTATTTGAAGAACTTGCAAAGAAGTTGCTCATCTATAAGGAAGACCGCACTCGTTTGGTGAATTGGATATATACAGAGTTGAGCACTGTCACACGAGATGATGGAAAGTCCTTGGTCAACTATCTACATCAGCAAGATGGCTCTAAGATAGTTGATATAGACCCATTCTCCGTGTTTGGTATATTCAACCGTAATATCAAATGGGAGAACCGCACGGCTCTCCTTGAAAAGTTTAAGATACATTTCGGTCTTGAATCAGAAATACCGACGGACTTTAACGGCATACCAACACTTGACCCACAACGAGCATTCTTTTTCTCGTGGGGGCCAGATAATGATGTGGTCATTCGTAACTTGTGGACTCTTTATGAAAAAGTAATCTTAGGCGAAGACATTGAAGGAGCCTTTAATCGTGTGCTCGAAGATGGATGTATGCCTAAGTACAGCCTGACCATGACATTGTTCTGGATTAGCCCTTCCAATTACATCTCGCTAGATTCACGCAACCGCGCCTATTTATCTACTATTGGTTTACCAGACGATTTCCCAACGTTCAACTATTCCATATATAAAGAACTTCTGAATAAGATTTTGCCCACCGTTCAGGCACATGATCTTCCTATCAAATCATTCTTGGACTTTTCACATTCCGCATGGTCAGCAGCTACAAACTCTCCTCGTGTATGGATGTGGAATGGAAACGATGATTCCTTCAAGTCTAACATTCTTGCTGTAGGGTCTTCAGCGAAGGGACAACTTGATTTTTCAGCGTGTAAGTCAAAAGAGGATCTTGGCAGAGCATATCGTGAGGTGGTAGGCAATACGGATGTTAAGATACCATATGCTTATTGGGACTTCATTAAGAAGGTAAAAATTGGGGACATCGTCGTAGTTTTCTCAAATTACAAAGACAGTGGCGGCTTTGCTCACCATCTTTATGGCTGGGGGCGATTCAATTCAGAATGCTCATTCATAAATGAAGTTGAGAATCCAGTGCAACGCTCCGTTGAGTGGCATCTTCCACGTCCTGACTCTGTTGTCGAGGAGACAATGACAAGAAATCAGATGTTTTTCCATTGCGTTGAAGGCATCGAGGCCGATAACATTATCCGCTTGCTGAAGATCTCCTTTGACAAAAGTATAATTCCGGTTGCCTCTCCTAAGCCTTCTTCAGAATCAACTATGACTAAATATTGGATGTATGCCCCAGGAGAGAATGCCTCAAAATGGATTGACTGTCAAAATGCCGGAATGATGTATCTTGGCTGGGACGATATGGGGGACTTCAGCCAATATTCTTCAATGGAAGAAATACAAGCCAAGATGCAAGAAGTCTACAATAAGCCTGAAGCTTCTTTCATTAATGACCGTCTGGCATTGTGGGAGTTTTGCCATGTTATCAAGCCAGGTGATGTGATTTTTGTAAAACAAGGTAAGACTAAAATCATTGGACGGGGTATAGTCACTGGCGAATATGCTTATGATGAGACACGTGGCACTTATAAGAATAGCCGGAAGGTGAATTGGACCCATGTCGGCAATTGGGACGCGCCACATGATACCGTTTTAAAGACGCTAACTGATATTACAAAATATCCCGATTATGTTAAAAAACTGGAGGCCTTATTCTCGGAGAATGAAATACCAGAGTCAACGCCTAAGAGATATTGGTGGCTTGTAGCAAGTCCTAAAATCTGGAGTTTTAACGATATGAAGGTTGGGGACGTACAAGAATATACATTGTATAATGACAACGGGAATCGACGTCGCATTTTCCAAAATTTTCTTGATGCAAAGAAAGGCGACGTGGTTATTGGATATGAGGCGACTCCTACCAAACAGATTGTTGCTCTGGCAGAAGTGGATAAGGCTAATGATGGAAGGCTTATCTTCTTTAAGAAGACTGAGACATTACCTTCTCCGATTGACTATTCTGTTTTACGCTCCATTCCAGAATTGGCCGATATGGAATATCTGAAAAATCCTCAGGGATCATTCTACAAACTGACAGAAGAGGAATATAACAGCTTAATGGATTTAATACGAGAGGATAATCCCATTCGCATAGAACAGCATAACCCACAATATACAGAAGAAGATTTCCTGAAGGATGTATATATCGACAAAGAGTCTTACCGAAGGATGAAAGCCCTCCTGCTCACAAAGAAGAATATTATCCTTCAGGGTGCGCCAGGTGTAGGCAAAACCTATTCAGCAAAAAGACTTGCCTATTCCCTCATGGGCGAAATAGATAAGTCTCGCGTGGAGTTCATTCAATTCCATCAAAGTTACACCTACGAAGACTTTATTATGGGCTACAAACCCAACGAGGATGGTGGCTTCTATTTGAAGAAGGGAGTATTCTACGCTTTCTGTAAGAAGGCAAAAGCAGACCCAGAGCGACCATATTTCTTTATCATCGATGAAATCAACAGAGGTAACTTGAGCAAAATATTCGGTGAACTATTGATGCTCATCGAAAATGAATATCGTGGTGAGACTGTAAAGCTGGCATATAGTGATGAAATGTTTGATGTTCCAGCCAACCTGTATATCATAGGAATGATGAATACAGCCGACCGCAGTTTAGCCATGATTGACTATGCTTTACGACGCAGGTTCAGCTTCATTGATATGTGTCCTGGTTTTGACTCTGAAGGGTTTAAAAAATATAAGGCCACTCTCAATAATGAATTGTTTGACAGAGCTGTTGACGTGATTACCATGCTGAATGATGTAATTGCAAAAGACGATTCTTTGGGAGAGGGATTCTGCATCGGACATAGCTATTTCTGTAACCAGAAGAACTTCTCTGAAGAATGGCTTCGAAACGTCGTTGAGTATGACATCATTCCGATGATCAGAGAATATTGGTTTGACAATAATGCTCTGTTTAACCAACAAGTGGCAAAACTGAAAGCTATCTTTAAATGACAGAAGATAAAGGAATACTAATACGCAACATCTTCTATATGCTGACATACGCTTTTCAAGAGCTGAGTCAGAACAACTATGAGAAGATTGCCACAGAGGATTTCGACAACATTCATGATTTGTTTGCCGAAATCCTTTCAAGGGGTATTGCCTATCAGTTGAAGCAAGGTCTTAGGAGGGAATATGTCAGTAAGCATGAAACGATGTCATCACTGAAAGGTAAGTTGGACATTGATGGTAGTGTTAGGAATTTGGCATCAAGAAAGAGACTCCTGGATTGTGACTATGATGAACTTTCTGTCAATAACCTTTTTAATCAAATTATCAAGACGACAGCCGTCCTTCTCATAAAGCATGGGGAGGTTGGCAAAGAAAGAAAAGGCGCGCTAAAGAAACTGATGTTCTATTTCTCGGATGTGTCAACAATTGATCCTTCATGTATAAGATGGTCAGCGATACGATTTGATCGAAATAGTCGTACCTATAGAATGTTGATATACATATGTTTCTTTGTTCTTGACAACCTGATTATGACAACGGATAGTGGCGAATATGCCATGCATACGTTTTCCGATGAACATATGTGTCGCCTATATGAGAAATTCATTCTGGAATATTACAAACGACACCATCCTGAATGCAAGCCGAGAGCTGCACAGGTCAAATGGAATTTTGACATGGATCAGGTTTCCGCAGATTCGCTGGCTGTGCTACCTATCATGCAGACCGACATCTTTATGGAAATTGGTCCCCGCACGCTCATTATTGATGCAAAGTATTATTCTCATTCATTAAGTGAACATATTGGCAAGAACGTACTTCACACCCCTAATTTCTATCAGATTAACTCCTATGTCCTTAATTACGATGTAGGGCACACAGGGAAAGTAGACGGCTTGTTGTTATATGCTCAGACACAGGATGAAGGGGAAATGAATTACACTTATCCACATAGAGACGGAAATGTTTTTTATGTTAAATCTTTGGATTTAAACCAGGACTTTCAAACGATAAAAGACCAACTGGAGGAAATAATAACATCCAGTTAAACGAAGTTTGTTTTCTATGAAAGAGTCATAAGAAAGTCTTCGCCACTCCTAAAAAGACTGCGAAGACTTTCTTCTATTCCTACGTCAATATTGATAAGGCTAGTATTGTAATCAGAGCATTGATGACGATGGTGACGGTGATGCAGTAGTTTCTAACCTTTGTGATTTCATCATCAAGTCGCTTGATGGATTTCTCCATGCCTGCAGCAGATGCCTTGTCCACTTGGACAGGCAACTCTTTCATCTGGGCAAAGAGTGTTTCGAATAACTCTCTGGAACGACCCTCCATCTTTAACGGCAGCCCATTCTTTTGTAGGTTTGCGTACTTGGTGTTTAGTTTTACCATCTGTTCAAGCAACTTCTCTGCTAGATCGTTTACTTCCAGAAGGACTTCCGTAACGTCCTTCTTCCTGACCGGTGCAGCCTTTGGGCTGCTTTCCGGTCTTACTGGGTAGTTTTTATTTGCCATAATAATACCTTTTTTGTTTTACATTGAATAACCTTTACTTCTTTCTTCCAATTCGTCATCGTAATGGCTACGCTTTGAGCCGACCTCATCTTCACGGTTGCGTGAATGAGCAGGAGAGATATGAGCGTTCAGTATAGAAGACAACGTATGGGTGTCTATACGGGTTGGATTCCCTGAAGGACGGTGGGCCGCTGCCTTTTTCTGTACCTGTCCTTTGTGCAGCATCTTCCAGGTGTTCTCAATCCGCCCCAGAGTCAGACTGCGGTCGATGGCACTGGCCTTGTACTGTGTCCCTGACTTGGAGAGGATGTAATACCCCTGTAGCTTGCCGCTTTTGGCAAATGCCTCGCGCACCTCAAACCCCTCAGCCATCATCAGCATCTTGAAGATGTCGAAAGAGAATGTGTCCATACCGCCGAGAATCCTGAAGGCTGCTTCCCTGATTTCCTTCTTATTCTTCGGGGAAATATTCTCTGCCACACTGAAACCGCGCTCACGACTGATGTCATTGGCCGCCTTTGCAGCCTTCTTCCCAATGAAAGAGTCTGAGACGACCGTCCCATCCTGCAGGACACGGTTTGCCAGTACATGCCAGTGCCGCAGGTTCCTGTTATGGTCAGTCCGTTCATGCTGGTATGCTATCCACTGCATCTGGCGGAACTGATCCTCTGACAGCCCGAGTTCTCCGGTCATCAACCTGTTCATGTATTCCTCCACGAGTTCTCGGCATTGCTCCGGGGACTTCACCTTGCCTGCGTCCTCTTCCGACAAGGTTATTACGATGTCGAAGTAGCATTTCGAGAGGTTGCGGTGATGGTTCTCCTGAACGTCGTGCATCTCGCGAGTAATCTCCCCAGGTGTGTCGCCGTATAGGTTATGGCGACACACCTCACTGGCCACATGGAAATGATCAATGGTCTTGTTCGCATCATACTCCAGCTTGGCCGTTCCATAGCTAATCGTTCTTGCCTTTGCTACCATAGAGAATCTCCTTCAGTCTTTTGATGATACTTTTCAGTTCTTCCATCATAGAGGCATACTTCCTTTGGTGGAAGAAGTTTGTGATGTGCGTCAGGTCGCTGGTGAGTTTCCTCACCTCAGTGATGACCTGATACTCATGCTCCGAAAGGCGCTTTCTCGGACAGTAGGCAAGCAGCACCTGACGACAGTAGTCAGATACCGAAAGGCCGCACTCTTCCGCATGTCTTCTGATAAGGGCAAACTCCAGTTCGCCACATCTGATATTGATTCTTTCTGTTTTCTTCATATCCTTTATTACTATATTATTATAAAACATGAAAACTATAAAACACTAAAATTATAAAAGTATAAAATATGAAATTGTTAATATCAAGATATACAATTACCATATTATACAAATATACTAATATCATAATATACAAATATATAATTATTATATTATCACAATATGCAAAACATACTCTCCAGACCACATTTGCGACCACCGGGAGCGAACAGCAAGGACGTTTTTGTATGACAAAAACACTTCTTGCAATATACTCCCGACCACACTTACGAAGGTTGTTAGGTCGTCCGTATATTGGAGGGCAACGACAAGAGCCGGCACCATTCCTCATGGCTGTTTCAGCGTATCTCATATCAAGAATAAATAGCGATTAAGAAACCAGTTCCAGGTCAAGTCTGTCCATCAGTGTCTTGATGCATGGATTCCTGGCAATCATCATCCTGAGGATGGCCGCCTGTGAGTGCTCGTTCAGCAGGTAGTCGGCAATATCCAGCCCTTTTTCCTTTTCACTTTGGGTAGCATGCTCCTCCAGATAGGTGAACACATGAGTGTCGATATTATGCCGTCTCAATCTTTCTGCTTTTCCCTCCCAGTTCTCTTTCATGCCAAGATCGGGAAACAGCAGCACCTTTCTACCCTTGAAGATGTTCAGATCGGCCGTACCGAACATCCCGTCTTTTCCTCCACAGGCTAGCCATACGTAGTCCGGCAGATAGTAGGAGGCAATGATGGCAGACTTTTCGCTCTCTACGATTCCGACAGGAAGGTCAGGGAACTCTGCCAGCAGATGCTCCCCGAAGAAGCACTGTCCAACCCTTTCCTTCTCGATTCTCATCAGCGTATGTGCCCATGTGGGATGAACCTCATGCGAACGTTTACCCGTTGACGCATCATAGAACATCACCTTTCCCTGACAGACACGGCCCTTGATATCCACTTGCCAGAACACGCAGGAGCCTTTCCGCACCTTGGCCGTACCGATATTGTACTTTTTAGCTAGGTCGATGGCAGCCTGCTCGCCGAACCTGCTGCATAGGAACAAGAAGAAGTTATTCTCCCCGTAATGGCTCATGGAACTCTCCATGACAGAACGGGGAAAGAAATACCGCTCGACCTTAGGCCGTGGAGGGGTTAGGACAATCGGACAAAGGGTGGCTGCATCGTCCCTCAGTTTCTCCTTCATATCCGGATGGTCATGAAAGAACTGCTTTGGCGTATAGTGATAGCCACACTTGTGCTCATGGTTGCACCGACCCACTTCAGGGGGAAAGGTTATCCTCCCCTCCGTGTCGATATACTGTGAGAAACATTCCTTGGCATGGCAGTTGGGACACTCTTTCCTGTCTGCCCGGCTCTTGTAGGGTTTCAATATGAATCTGTGTTCGCTCATAATTCTTTGTTTTTATTGGTTCATAATGTTCCCGTGACCCTTTGACCTTTTGAACTTTTGACCCTTTGGACACGAAAAAGCTGATTCCCACGGCTCCCGATAGGGTCAAAAGGTCAAAGGTTCATTGGGTCACCTGCTCTTTTTCCTCTTTGCGCATGACTTTCTGATATAGTCCGTGCTTCGGATTTATAAGAATGCCGCTTGCACAGCACCTTTTCAGGAAACGCTTCACTGTACTTTCGGACATCCCGAGGGTATTACCAAGCGCATGTGCATCCGATGTCCGGAACTCATCTGGCAACTTACCGAACATGACCATGTCCTTCCCTTCATCCTTTCTATCGGAAATATATAAGAAAACCTTTTTCTCCATGCTACGGAAGTACTCCGCCAGGCTGATGGCTGACTTGACGCTGTCCTCGTCAATGACTGAAGAGCTGCACCGGTTGTCGCAGAAGGAACGTATAACCTGGATCACCAGACAGAAACGGACGGCATACGTTTCCAGTTTCCCGTAGAATCCCCTGAGATAATCCTCGTCGGTCTCCTTCCATTCCCTCCTATGTTTCCCGTTTCGCCAAAGGCAGAGAGTCTTCTTGGCCTTCTCACTGAACCTCACAACACGGGGAATCACATCTCCATTCTCATCAAATACGGACGGAATCTCAAGGATGCTCCTGACGATGCTGTTCCAATCGTCGAGAATACAGGGGGAGACCTGCTGCATGGTCCATTCCGGCATCTCCGTAATGTCAGGAAACACCTTCAGCAGGCGTGAAGAAAAGCCGCTTGTCATCCTCTTGCCGCCTAGCAGTTCCGGGAGAAGGCCCGGTTGCGTACCGCCAATGAGCGACACATAGGGATGCAGGATGGTCATCGGTCCTTCGGAAGACTTCCTGTTGAGCTTGATTCCGTCACCATTGAAAAGCTGGAGCCAGTAGGCATCATCACTGCCACGATTATACCTGGACATATTGCTCAGTAAAGAGTCCAGCTCGTCCACGTACGTCAGCACACCGCGTCGGCTTTGGTCAAGCACAGAATAAAGAGCCTCAATCGTAGAGTTGATGGTCAGCACTGAGCGGCAGACTGGCCGCACAGGATCTGCATCGAAGCCATTTGCCTCACGCTCCTCCCTCGGCAGAGCCATCGCCCGTCCATACATTTCCCGTTCGTTCCTGTAAGCCCTCTCCAGTTCTGCATCGAAGAGATGGAGTGGCCTTACGGCCAGCTTCAGTGGAGGAGTCTTTCCGCAGCTGGGCGGACCAATCAACACAAGGAAGATGATGGGCGGATCCTGCCAGGTGGACTTGAAATGGCACGTCCACTGGTTTCCCATGGCTGCTGCCAGCACTGTGAACATGGAGGCACACAGATAGTCGAGGTTGAGTCCTTCTTCCCGATGAAGCGCCAAAACAATCCTCTGGATCTTCTCAGGAAATACACTGATAGGGAAGGATGGGCAGCCCCCATCAAAGGGCTGCTCATCACTCTTCTCCGCAGAACCGACTTCCTGCTGGAAATAGTTCTTAATAGAAGACACCATCGTTTCGGATGGAATGCTCAATGTTTGTACACTCATAATTACATCCTCCTTCTATTATGTGCTACATAAGCTTCTGCTTCTCTCTGAATCTCATAATCAGCTTTCCGTTTTTTGTTCATCAGCCAGTCGTCAATCTCGGATTTGCGAAAGAAAAGATTCTTTTTAATCTTATGGAAAGGAATCTGGTTCTCACTCGTCCAACCATAGATGGTCTGCTCCGCTGGATGGAAGGGGATGTATTCACGCACTTCCTCAATGTTCATCCAACGGTCTTCCTCACTTTCGGAAGGCTTTTGGAAATCAAGAAGCATTTTTTTCAGGTCGGCCATCTCTTGACGGATTTCAGTCAAGGCTCTCGGCACATCATTAAATGAATAAGTGTTTTCAACCATACTTATAATAATGAATAGTTGGCTGAGATCAATATGAAAACAGCCACCTCTCGAAAGAAAGGCAACTGCAAAAATATAGGCGTAAAATGAGGCTTTCGAAAACGAAAAAACCTATTTCCGGCTTAGTCGGAATAGGTTTTTGTCTTTTTTTACTATTCGGAATGGATACTCGGATTCGCTATTCGGAATAGCAGTGATTAATACTTGGTAACGGATAATTTAAAGATTCCAGTCGATGTACCTACCGTCTATCAGATATTTATTGCGCTCTTCTTTATTGAAGACTTCGTTCAGTATGTCTCTGACGAGGATAAAATCCTCATGACCTGAGATAGAATTCCATTCAGACGGACTGTCTGAAGCTATTGCTTTTGCTTTTGAGAAATCGTCTTGCGTAGAATAGCCTTTCTCTCCGAACATATATACGGCCCAAATTCTGAAATCCTTACCTGAACGTTTTGAAGTTATGAATCCCAACTCCATAAACCATTGGTAGATGATGTACCAGTATCTTTGTTGGTGATGGTAATTGCGATCGTTGAATACAGAGTTCAACCCTTTACCAATCTTATCCATATCAAGTCCTTCACGGAAGATTCCTCCAAACATCTTTTTGGCTTGTCCCCAATCTTTCGAAAGCAGCATCTCTTTCTCATCAGGCAGTTCTCTCTTGGGAACATTCCTGGTTCTTTTCACCAGAGGCTCTTGACCGGATTCCTGATAGCTCTTTGTCCTAGCGGCATCAAGAAAGATATCGAAATAGGGCATAGCGCTTAACACGGGAATATGAATACTTGGAATCAACGGGGCAGGTACGTTGACGGCAGCTTGATGAAGTTCGTCAAGAATCCTTTCGTCTATGTCTGGTTTACATGCCAGTAAATAATAGGTGATGCCCAGAACTGTATTCCTTTGGTAGAGCCAATCAACTTCATATTTTTGTTTCTTGGCTCCCCAATGATACAATTCCTTGCTTTCTCTGGCGATAACCTCATGGAAGTTTTCTCCCGCAGCTATTATCTCATTTTTGATACTCTCGGCAAGATTGAAAGCATAGACAATAGGCAGATCCTCTTTCGTGAGGCACTTCTTGTTGTTCTCTCTTCCCCAATGGGGTTCATACATTGCCTTGGCGATTTTATAAGCCTCCTTTGCCGGTTTTTGAGACCGGATAAGGTCATTCTCCGTTTTATAGTATTCAGTGTATTTCATTATCAAGTGACTGTTATTTCTTGTACAGGTTAGATAGGTCAACATCCAATTTTATGGCATTTGCCGCTTTCTCTTTTTTCTCATCGACAATCTTCGCATATATTTGTGTTGTAGTCACCTTTCTATGACCAAGCATCTTGCTGACGGTATAGATGTCCGTTCCACTGGTAAGTTGCAATGTGGCATAGGTATGGCGAAAACAGTGGAAAGTAATGTGCTTCGTTATACCTGAAGCTTCAATCCATTTCTTGACAGGGCGATTGATCCATGACGGATCTTGTAAGCCTTCAAAAACGAGTCGGTCTGCATCCCCACGCTCACCGCAAAGCAGGTGGGCTTGGTCGGAAATAGGCATATACTCTGCACCTTTGGTCTTCTGTTGCGTAAAGTGGAGTTTATAGTGTTCCTTATCTTTTACGACATCACGCCATTTCAATTGTTTGATGTCACTGTGGCGCAGTCCTGTCAAGGCGGAGAACAATGCTGCTCTCTTAAGAATATCACTTTCGCATGGTGTAGCGGCCAGTTGATTGAGTTCCTCCAATGTCAGATATTCACGCTGACTATCCTCGTAGTATATGTTCTTAACCTTGGCTGCAAGGTCAATGGTCAAGTAACCATCAATGAAGGCTTGATGTAGTCCTGCCTTGAATATAGAGAAATAAGTAGATGCCGTATTAGCGGATATGGTTCCCTCCTTACTACCTCCCTGGGGCGCATTTTGTAGAAAGGACTTGTAATCCTCGATGAGGTTCACGTCAATGCTGCCGAATAGAAGAGGTTTCCCTCCAGTGTATAGCTTCATAAGTGCCAGTTCTCTTTTCCAATTCACTTGAATTGACTTGGAACTGTTCTTGTGACGTTTCTCCTTTAGCTCTTCAAAGTACTTGATGAAGTCACACTTTGCCCTTTCGTTCTGTGCTGCTTGTTCTGCCTCCGAGTCTGTGTACAAAGACTGATTATCGTATTCATGCTGACGAAGGTCACGAACCTTGTCCGCAAAGATGCAAGCCTCCTGATCTTTTTGTGAACGGCACATGATAATGCCATTTGCATCGCGCTTGGGACGATAGTACGCTTTACCATCAGGCAAAGTCCTCCCAGAACTGTTCTTGTCAAAGATGGGAGTCGTTATAAAACGGCCAAGAGGCTCATGCTTACGAAGAGGTTTTTCCTTTCCTGGCTCAAAGACTGGAAAACTTTCAATGAGCAATGACCACTGCTCTTTGTATTCGGATTTGCGGAGTATTACCTTGAATACCGTGCGCTTCATTGGAGTCTTCATATCTCAATAGATTTGTAGAGTTTGTCAATTTCGGATTTTGGAGCGTAAACATAGTTGCCAATCTGTCGAGTAGGGATGGAGAACTTGCGGATGTGGGTCCATACCGACGAATCATGAATTCTATACTTCTTTGAGATTTCTCCGATGGTATAGCAATTTTCAGGTTCGAGATTATAAGTCTTGGGGATGGGCTTCTTAGCTACCTTTCGCACTTTCTTCCTCAAAGGGAAACGTGCTTCTATATCGGCACGCCTAACTCTCAGTTGTTTTTTGCCGAGGTTGACAGAAGGAAGCATCCCCTTACGAATCTCTCGATACAAAGTGTCACGTTCAACGCAATAGAGGGCAACAGCTTCTTGAACAGAAAGGAACTCTCTAATATCAGGAATCTCTTTCGCTATCTGCTCGTACTTTGCTTCCTTTGCCTCACGATCCTTCTTTCGTTTATAGGCAATGTCAGAGCATTGCTTGGAGCAATATGTCGCATCTATTGTGCGTATTTGGAATATTGCACCACAAATAGGACATCTCCTTCTGATTTCGTATTTTGCTTGTGCCATATATTATATAATAAGGTATATTATATCATTTGTTGAACTTCACCGACCAAAGTGTCGCGTGAACGATTTGGTGCAAATATACGACAAAAATCCGAAAACAAGCATAAAGATACAAAGTTTAACTAAAATAAAAATAGGTGTAGCTCAATGAGTTACACCTATTTTCCTGTTGTTGCATATTGTTGCTTATCAGCCTTACTTCACCTCCTCAAAGTCGGCGTCCTGTACGTCGTCGTTGGGGTTCGAATGGGGTTGCTGTCCGCCTTGGAAACCTTGTCCGCCCTGAGCACCGCCATTGAAGCCTGCTCCGGCACCAGGACCGGCCTGGGCACCTGCCTGCTGGTACATCTGAGCAGATGCGGCCTGCATGACCTGGTTGAGGTTGTTGATGGCGTTGTCGATGGCAGTGATGTCACCGCTCTTATGAGCGTCTTTCAAGGTCTGCAGGGCACTCTCAATACCCGGTTTCTGGTCGGCAGGAATCTTGTCGCCATTGTCCTTCAGGAAGTTCTCTGTGCTGAAGATCATCGAGTCGGCCTGGTTCATCTTGTCGATGCGCTCGCGTTCTTTCTTGTCGGCTTCTGCATTAGCCTCTGCCTCTGCCTTCATGCGGTTGATCTCGTCCTCGCTCAGACCGCTGCTGGCCTCGATGCGGATGCGCTGCTCCTTGCCTGTGGCCTTGTCCTTGGCGCTGACATTCAGAATACCGTTGGCATCGATATCGAAGGTTACCTCAATCTGAGGAACTCCACGGCGTGCGGGGGCAATGCCTTCGAGGTTGAACTGTCCGATGGACTTGTTCTGAGCAGCCATAGGACGCTCGCCCTGCAGCACGTGAATGGTTACTGCGGTCTGGTTGTCAACGGCTGTTGAGAAAGTCTCAGTTTTCTTGCAAGGGATTGTGGTGTTGGCCTCAATCAGTTTGGTCATTACACCGCCGAGAGTCTCGATACCCAGTGTCAGCGGGGTTACGTCGAGCAGAACGATGTCGCCTACGCCGCCTTCCTTGTTCAGGATAGCTCCCTGGATGCTGGCTCCTACGGCCACCACCTCGTCGGGGTTCACACCCTTAGAAGGCTCTTTGCCGAAGTAGTTCTTTACGAGTGTCTGCACTGCAGGAATACGGCTTGAGCCGCCCACGAGGATAACCTCGTCGATGTCGCTAGTAGACAATTTTGCATCGCGGATGGCGTTCTGACAAGGAACCAGACATGCCTGGATGAGGTCGTGAGCCAGCTGCTCGAACTGCGAGCGTGTGAGTGTCTTCACCAAGTGCTTAGGCACACCGCCCTCTGCCGAGATGTACGGCAGGTTGATTTCGGTAGATGTGGTTGACGAGAGTTCAATCTTAGCTTTCTCGGCAGCCTCTTTCAGGCGCTGCATAGCCATCGGGTCGCGTGAGAGGTCGATGCCTTCGTCGGCCTTGAAGCCATTTACCAGCCAGTCGATAATGACCTGGTCGAAGTCGTCACCGCCCAGGTGTGTATCACCATTGGTAGAAAGCACTTCGAACACACCACCGCCAAACTCAAGGATAGAGATATCGAACGTACCACCACCGAGGTCGAACACGGCAATCTTCATATCCTTGTTGGCCTTGTCAACACCGTATGCCAATGCGGCAGCAGTAGGCTCGTTGACAATACGCTGAACGTTGAGTCCTGCAATCTGTCCGGCTTCCTTGGTGGCCTGACGCTGTGAGTCGCTGAAGTAAGCAGGAACGGTAATCACGGCATCGGTCACCTCTTGTCCGAGGTAATCCTCAGCGGTCTTCTTCATTTTCTGAAGCACCATGGCCGAAATCTCCTGCGGAGTGTATTTGCGTCCGTTGATGTCAACACGTGGGTAACCACCCTCGTTGACCACTGTGAAAGGCACACGTGTGGCCTCTTTCTCAGCCTGGGCGTAGGTCTCACCCATGAAACGCTTGATGGAGTAAACGGTGTTCTTCGGGTTGGTGATAGCCTGTCGTTTGGCAGGGTCACCTACTTTGCGCTCACCGTCTTTCACGAAGCCCACTACAGAAGGAGTAGTGCGCTTTCCTTCACTGTTAGCAATCACTACAGGCTCGTTACCCTCGAATACGGCAACGCAGCTGTTGGTAGTTCCTAAATCGATTCCAATAATCTTTCCCATAATCTTATTATTTATTTTTTTGTTATTTCTTTGATGTTTTGTTGGTTGTTGCGCATTGCAATCCGCTGAGGAAACAACAAATGGCGTGCCAATGGTGGAAAAGATTGTCAGAGTGTGACAAGATGTCAGTGTGTGGAAGTGGCTGAAAAGGAGCACAAAAAGAAAAGATTACCCAAGCTGCTTGTGGCGGCTTGAGTAATCTCTTGCTTATTATTTTCTTTTTTTATCTTCAGTCCTTTCTGGCGATTTCCTTACTTGTCGGCGATGGCAGCCATGATCTTGGCTTCCAGTTCCTCGCAGAGCTCGGGATTGTCCTTGAGCAGCGATTTGGTGGCATCGCGGCCTTGTGCCAGCTTAGAACCCTCGTAGCTGAACCACGAGCCGCTCTTCTGAATGATGCCGTATTCCACGCCCAGGTCAACAATCTCGCCGACCTTCGAGATGCCTTCGCCGAAGGTAATCTCGAATTCCGCCTTGCGGAAGGGAGGTGCCACTTTGTTCTTCACCACCTTTACGCGCACCTGGTTGCCTATCACCTGGTCGCCGTCTTTAATGGCGGTCACCTTGCGGATGTCGAGGCGCACCGAAGCATAGAATTTCAGGGCATTACCGCCGGTGGTTGTCTCGGGGTTGCCAAACATGATGCCAATCTTCTCGCGCAACTGGTTGATAAAGATACAAGTGGTGTTGGTCTTCGAGATGGTACCCGTCAGTTTGCGCAGAGCCTGGCTCATCAGACGTGCTTGCAGTCCCACTGCCGAGTCGCCCATGTCGCCCTCAATCTCTTTCTTGGGAGTGAGTGCGGCTACCGAGTCGACCACCACAATATCTACTGCGCTCGAGCGAATCAGTTGGTCGGCAATCTCCAGAGCCTGCTCACCATTGTCGGGTTGAGCAATGTAGAGGTTGTTCACGTCTACACCCAGTTTCTCGGCATAGAAGCGGTCGAAAGCATGCTCGGCATCGATGAATGCTGCAATGCCGCCGGCCTTCTGGGCTTCTGCAATGGCGTGAATAGCCAGTGTGGTCTTTCCCGACGACTCAGGTCCGTAGATTTCGATGATGCGTCCTTTGGGATATCCTCCCACGCCGAGGGCGGCATTCAGGGCGATACTACCGGTAGGAATCACCTCAACGTTTTCAACGTTCTCGTCGCCCAGTTTCATGATGCTACCTTTACCAAAGTCTTTTTCTATTTTCGACATGGCAGCCTGCAGGGCTTTCAGCTTCTCTGCCATGGGATTCATCAGCTCGCCTTCAGTTTCTTTTTTTGCCATATTTCTCTGTATTTTGATAGTTAAACCTCCTGCAAAGATACAATAATTCTATGGTCCTGCAAAATTATTTCTCATATATTTTTTCTTGTCATCACAGGTTCAGTTTCATTAACACTTTTTGATCTGCACACATGCAAGATTTGCCGTCTTCGGCTGTTTTCATGACAGAACACAATACGTTAAACAACAAAAACAATGAGAACAATGAGAAAGAATTTTCTAAGTGTTGGCCTGGCCGCCATGAGCCTGTGTGTCGTGGGTTGCTCGACTGCAGGCGAGGATGTTTCATACGAGGGTTACAAATTGTACTCTTTAGCTGATAACGACATGATAGAAATGCCGGAAGCCGGGGGCGACAAGTTTGAAGACTTTACCGACAACCCATTTGTGAAGACATCGAAAGAGCCCGTTTCCACCTTCTCCGTCGATGCCGACGGAGCCTCGTATGCCATCATGCGACGCCATCTGGCTGACGGCTATAACATAGCACCTGCCAGCGTGCGCATCGAGGAGTTCTTGAACTATTTCACATTCAACTACGCATCGCCGAAGGGTGATGAAAGCGTGGCTATCAATGCCGAGGTGGGCGACTGCCCCTGGAACCCTAATCATCATCTGCTGCGGTTGGGCATCAAAGGAAGAGAGCTGACTACTTCCGAAATGCCGCGCGCCAACTTCGTGTTTCTCGTCGATGTGTCAGGTTCGATGGCCAGCAGCGACAAACTGGATTTGTTGAAGAGAGGACTGACGGAATTGCTCTACCAACTGAATCCCGATGACCGCATCTCACTCATCACCTATAGCGGAGAGGTGAAAAAGCTGTTGGAATCGACGTCTGTCCGTAATGCAGATAAAATCAAGAAGGCTATCAGCAAGCTGAACGCCGATGGATGCACAGCAGGCGGTAAGGCGTTGAAGATGGCCTACGAAGAGGCTTTGGCGAATTACGACCCCAAATGCAACAACCGGGTCGTCATGGGCACCGACGGCGACTTCAACGTGGGCGTTACCAACACGGATGAACTGGTGGAGATGGTAGAGAGCTACGCCCGCAAAGGCATCTATATGACCTGTCTGGGCTTTGGGTTAGGCAATCTCAACGATGCCATGATGGAAAAGATCAGTAATTCGGGCAACGGCACCTATCACTACATCGACTGCGAGAACGAGATGATGAAGGTCTTCGTACACGAGCGCAACCAGTTTGTCAGTGTGGCCAACGATTCCAAGTGTCAGGTGAGTTTCAACCCTGATGTAGTCAGCGAATATCGCCTCATCGGTTACGAAAACCGAGTGATGAGCAAAGAAGACTTCGAGAACGACAAAAAGGACGCAGGCGAGATTGGCGCCGGACAGACCATCACCGCTCTTTACGAGATCGTGCTCAAGGACGACAAACCGGAAGGATTTGCCAACCAATCTTTCTTCACCTTTGACTTTCGCTACAAGAAGACGCTCGACGGCCCTAGCCGCCCACTGCAACTGAAGATGGATGCGGGAAGAATCTTCGAAAAGTACGAACGTCCCGACGACTTCTACTTCGCTGCCGGCGTAGCCGCCTACGGAATGATTCTACGCGATTCGCCCTACAAGGGTGATGCCAGCATCGAGATGGCGAAGAAGCTGGTGAAACAAGGACTGAGTTTCGACCCTAACGGCTATCGCGCTGAACTACTGAAGATCATGGAGATCCCAAAGAATGACAAATAGTCGGAGGGCAAAAGCAAAAGGTGGGCGAAGGAACAAACCTTCGCCCACCTTTGTGTTTATATGTATCAGATTATTACAATTCCAAGTCGCCATCGTGGATTTCGTGCCAGGGCAGACCCTGCTTGTTGAGCTGTTCCATGAACGGATCGGGATCGAACTCTTCGACGTTGAAGACACCCGGCTTCTTCCAGATGCCCTTGCAGAACATCATTGCACCAATCATGGCCGGCACACCGGTGGTGTAGGAAACACCCTGCATGCCCGTCTCCTCGTAAGCGGCGCGGTGCGAGCAGTTGTTGTAGACGTAATAGGTGTGCTCCTTGCCGTCGTTGCCAATACCGCGGATGCGGCAGCCGATGGAGGTTTCACCCTCGTAGTTTTCGCCAAGGTCTTGCGGGTTGGGCAACACGGCCTTGAGGAACTGCAGCGGCACGATTTTCACACGAGCAGTGCCGGTGCCATCAGCGAGCGGAGCCTCATAGACTACCTCGTCGATGCGGCTCATGCCGATGTTCTGAATCACTTCAAGGTGCTTCAGGTACTGCTGGCCGAAGGTCATCCAGAAGCGGGCGCGCTTAATAGTTGGATAGTTAATGACGAGCGACTCAATCTCCTCGTGGTGCAACAGGTAGCTGTCGCGCGGTCCGATGTTGGGGTAGGTCAGGTCCTTGTGAATCTCCAGCGGCTCGGTCTCCACCCACTTGCCGTCTTCCCAGTAGAGGCCCTTCTGGGTGATCTCGCGGATGTTGATTTCCGGGTTGAAGTTGGTGGCGAAAGCCTTGTGGTGGTCGCCGGCATTACAGTCTACGATGTCGAGATACTGAATCTCCTTGAAGTGGTGCTTGGCGGCATAGGCTGTGAAGATGCTGGTCACGCCCGGGTCGAAGCCGCATCCCAGAATGGCTGTCAGACCGGCTTTCTCGAAGCGCTCGCGGTAAGCCCACTGCCATGAGTACTCGAAGTGAGCCTCGTCTTTTGGCTCATAGTTGGCCGTGTCGAGATAGTTGCATCCGCAAGCCAGACAAGCCTCCATGATGGTCAGGTCCTGATAGGGCAGGGCAAGGTTGATCACCAGTTCGGGTTTGTAGTCGGAGAAGAGTGCCTTCAGCTGCTCCACGTCGTCGGCATCCACCTGTGCCGTCTTGATGGGCATGTCGTAGCCTTTCTGGTGGATGGCCTCCACCAGTTGGTCGCATTTCGCCTTGCGACGGCTGGCAATCATAAACTCCGTGAACACGTCAGCATTCTGCACAATCTTGAACGCTGCTACCGTTGCGACGCCCCCGGCGCCAATCATCAATATTCTGCTCATTTTCTTGTGTTTAAGTGTTTTTTCTGTCTTTCAGCTGGCAGGGAACATACCCTTGCCTCACTTCTTGGGCAAAGGTAGTGAATAATTCCGTAAATGCCAAATTTCTGTTGTTATTTATTCTTTTTTGGAGATTTCCATGCCTGCTCCGTCAGGTGTCGCTGTTTATCCCAGTTCGTCGCCGCGAATGCCCAGGGCTTGCATGAGTGAGTATCCGAGTATTTCCTGTCGGAAATTGCCTCCTGGCATGGGCTGCATGGCGAAGACGGTGATGCGCTTCTCGTCGTCGACGTCCTTCAAAGCCTGGCGCACGTCTTCGTACATCGTCTCTGCATCGGGGATGATCATCACGCGCTTGACCTCCTGCAGGTTGCAGATGGTACGGGTGACATCGGTGAAGAAGTCGCGCTTGCTGACCACACTCTCCTCCACGGGGAAGGCCGACATCATAAACTCGCCCAGCGCATCGCTGAAGGCTTTCAAGTGCAGCTCGTCGGCATAGTGGCCCGGCAGGAAGTTCTCCAGCTTCGCCGACTTCTTGTCGTGAATAAAGACGACGGATATCTGTCTGGCGGGTGTGCCGGTCTGACTGTCGGCAGTTTGCTCCAAAGGCTTCAGTCCGCCGTCGAGCGCCACACAGTCAATCCATCGTGCCATGTCGGCCTGTGGGATGCGGCGGCCTATCATACGCTCGAAGTTGACAATGAGGTGGAAAGCCACCTTGTCTATATAGTCACCATCTGCGATGATGACATTCTCGCACCATTTCTCTGTTGTCATTTCGTTGTTCATAGCTGCAAAGATACGATAAAGTGGGCAAAGCACCAAACTTCCATTTGAGTTTTTTCGAATGCCCTGCCGTGTGTATTTACCGATGGGCGAAATAATTCCTGAATAACAATGGCGAATTATCAAATATTTTGTACCTTTGCACCCAAATTTAAGAACAATCTAATATTATTATCAAAAAATGTCAACATTAACCATTGCCATTGTTGTGGCTTTCGTGTTTGGTTATCTGTGCATAGCCCTTGAGAGCCTGACAAAGATTAACAAGGCAGCCATTGCGCTGCTGATGTGTGTGATTTGCTGGACGCTGTTGATGATGGGGCCTGGCGCTTATTATCCTGATGTGGCTGCCGACGGTTTGCTCCATCATATTAGCGAGGTGATAGAGCATCATCTGGGCGATGCTGCCGGTACGCTGTTCTTCCTGATGGGTGCGATGACCATCGTCGAGATTGTCGACTCGAACGGCGGTTTCAACTTCGTGCGCGATGCCTTGAAGACACGCTCTAAGCGCAAGCTCATGTGGCGTGTGGCTTTCATGACCTTCTTCCTGTCGGCCATTCTCGACAACCTCACCACCTCCATCGTGATGATCATGGTGCTGCGCAAGCTGGTGCAGAGCCGTGAGGACCGTTTGATATATGCTGCATTGATCATTATTTCAGCCAACTCGGGTGGTGCATTCTCGCCCATTGGCGACGTGACGACCATCATGCTGTGGATCAAGGGCGTCATTACCACTCAGGGCGTGCTGACCGAGATCTTCATTCCGTCGCTTGTCTCGATGGTGGTGCCTGCCTTCATCCTTCAGTACTCGCTCAGCGGCAAGTTCGACAAGGCGCAGAACCTGCCGAAGGCTTCCGTGAGCCAGTTCACCCAGAAGCAGCGCAACATTATCTTCTGGCTGGGTGTGGGCGGTCTGGTGTCCGTGCCTATCTTCAAGACCATCACCCATCTGCCTCCGTTCATGGGCATCCTGCTGGTGCTGGGTGTGCTGTGGACCGTTACCGAGATATTCCATTACAACACCTCTGAGGACGACACCATGGCCAAGCGTGTGAGCGATATCCTCTCGAAGATCGACCTCTCTACCATCATGTTCTTCCTGGGCATTCTGATGGCAGTGGCCGTCTTGCAGGAGATTGGTGTGCTCACGGCGATGGGCGAGGGTCTGAACGAGGCCTTCTCGGGCAACTACTATCTCATCAACGGCATCATCGGTATGCTCTCGTCGATTGTCGACAATGTGCCGCTGGTGGCTGGCTGCATGGGTATGTATCCCGTGGCTGCCGAGGGTGCCATGGCCGTCGACGGAATCTTCTGGCAGTTGCTGGCCTACTGTGCCGGTGTGGGCGGTTCGATGCTCATCATCGGCTCTGCCGCCGGTGTGGTGGTCATGGGCCTCGAGAAGATTACCTTCGGTTGGTATATGAAGAGAATCACATGGATAGCATTCGTGGGCTATCTGGCCGGTATCCTCTGCTACTGGGTAGAGCGGATGTTGTTCTTCTAAAAAACAATCAGAGCGTAAGGAGCATGTTGGTTCTTGCTCCTTACGCTTTCTCCAAGTAAGTCGATGAAATCCGTTCTGAAGTTCCTCAGGGATTGGACGCTGCCCGTGTCCATGCTGTTTGGTACGCTGATGTATTTGCTCTTTGCCTATACGCCGGCGCTGGAGGAGGCAGCTGTTTTCTTCGACCCGATATTCGAACTCATTCTGCCGTGGTTCATGTTCCTGGTGCTGTTTGTGACCTTCTGCAAAGTGGATTTCCACAAGATGCGTCCTGTGGCGTGGCATGGATGGAACATACTGGTGCAGCTTCTTACTGTGGCGTTGATCGTGGCCGTGATTCTTTATTTCCATTTGCAGGGCAACGATCTCATTCTGATGGAGAGCGCCCTCACCTGTGTCATCGCCCCCTGTGCTACGGCGGCAGCCGTGGTGACCAGCAAGTTGGGAGGCAACCTGGAGTCGATCACCACCTACACGTTTATGACCAACTTCATCACGGCCCTGTTGGTGCCGCTTTGTTTCCCGATGGTCGACCCCGATGTGACGATGACCTTCTGGCAGTCGTTCCTGCAGATGTTATATAAGGTGTGCATGGTGCTCGTCATGCCCATGGTGCTGGCCTATATCGTGAAGCACTTCATGCACCGTCTTCACCAAAAGATCATCAGCATCCGCGACCTGTCGTTCTATCTGTGGGGCTGTTCGCTGACTATTGTCACCGGCACCACGGTCAAGCATATCTGTCATGCGCAGACCAGTGTGTGGTTCCTGCTCATGATAGCCCTTTTGTCGCTGCTCTTCTGCATCGTGTTGTTTGTGGTGGGCCGTCTGATAGGCCGCCATTATGGTTGCACGGTAGATGCCGGTCAGGCCAGCGGACAAAAGAACACGGCTTTTGCCATCTGGATTGCCTACACCTATCTGTCGCCCCTCTCGTCGGTAGGTCCGGGTTGCTACATCCTCTGGCAGAACATCGTCAACTCGCTAGAACTTTGGAAACAGCGGAAAATAGGTGAAAAGTATTCTTAGTTGAGAACTGAGAGTTGAGAACGGAGAGGTATGATTACCTAACGAGTTGAGAGCTGAGAGGTATGATTACCTTTGGTATTGTCTACACTCCCACACTCCAGGCCCCCACCAACTCCCCCGAGGGGGAGGGAGGGCTGACGCCAGTTCAGGGTTCAAGACCCCTCCTAACCTCCCCTATAGGGGAGGAACCGGTTGCCCCTGAAGTTGGAGAACAGGCTGGAGTGGTAATCACACTTGTCACTTATCACTTGTCACTTTTCACTTAGACAAACTCCCATACTCCTAAAAACTTGTCACTTTTCACTTAAAGAAGCAGGAGTGCAAGAGGCGGAGTATTGTCTACACTCCTACACTCCCACACTCCTAAAACTCTACACTCCTAAAACTCTACACTCCTAAAAACTTATCACTTCTCACTTCTCACTTGTCACTTAGTGCTAGCTTGCTCTCAATATACTCGATGATATTCTCTGACGATGGCTTGGGAGCGTCGCCGGCAATCAGTTTGCCGTTTTTATCGATGAAGATAAAGCGGGGAATGCCGCTGAAGCCATATCCTTTGGCGAGTTGAGACTTAAAGGCGTCTTTGCACCAGAACTGCCGCCACGGATGAGCATTCTCCTTCAGTTCCTTGTCCAGCCGTTTCTTGTCGCTGTCGAACGAAATGGCGATGAACTCTATGCGGTTGTCGTTCTTGAAGTGCTCCACCACCTTGGCATAATAAGGCATCTCGGCCATGCACGGTCCGCACCATGTGGCCCAGCAGTCTATCATCAGGGCCTTGCCGCGGAAGTCCTTCAGCGTGTACGTCTTGCCGTCCTCATAGCCTGTGGTCTCGAAGTCGGGAGCGTCCTTGCCGGGGTTGAACTTGTCGTATTTCGCCTGCAGCTTCGCTATCTGTCCCTTGTCGATGCATGTCTTGCAGTAGGCTTCCCAAGTCTCACTGAGGTCTTTGGGAGCCCGCTGGATGTATGAACCCACGAAGTCGGAAGCCAGTGCGTTGATCATCTGCTGACTGGTGAAGTTGCGCTTCAGTCCCTCCATATACCATGAGCCATTGGTGAAACCCTGCTCCGGCCGGTGAGTGGACTGCCACCACCGCTGGTAGGTGAACGCCATGTCGCGGTGCTCCATGCTGTTACGCTCGAAGGCACCGATGTATTTCTCGAAGTCGGGGTCCACCGTATGCTTTGCCCAGGCATAGCGCATGAGGTTCTCTTCCTCGCGGGCATTCACCTGGCGGAGGAACGACTGTTTGAAGCCCTCGTTGTCGATGCGGTTCAGACGGCTGCGCAGTGCCTCGGCCTCTTTCCCCAGCTCCTGGCGATAAGACGGGAAGTCGTATTGGGCTATCTTCTCGAACGGCCATCCGTTACGCTCCCACACCGAGTAGTCTTGGTAGAAGTCCATGCAGTCTTTCTTGGTGCCTTTATATTCATAGCTGCCCACATACCTGGTCTGTCCCTCGTAAGGCTCTGGCTTGAACGAGAGCGTGAGCGTGCCCTTCATGCCGTTCTCCAGGTAGACCACCACACCGCTGCGCAACTGGTCGACCACCAGCATCAGCTGTGCGGGCCGTTCCATGTGGCGGCGCAGGTCGAAGCGCCCCTTCTTGTCGGCCCGTAGTGTGTCGTAGTCATGCCCGTGTGCCAGCATCACATAGCCGCCCTCATATCCTTTCACGATGACTTTCAGTTGCACATCGTCGTTCTTGGCGCCCATGCCCAGCGCCATCAGCAGGCAGAGCATCGTCATCATCGTCTTTTTCATGGCTTCTCCTGTTTTTGTTTTTCCATAAACTCCTGGTACTGCTTCCACGAATTCCTCAGCGTCTTCTCCACCTTTTCGGGGTTCTTGGTGCCGTGCTGCCTCATGAATGCCACATACTCCTTCACCTTGTCCCAGTCGTAGCCCTTAAACTCGCCGTTCTCCACCAGACCGAAGTGACCGGCGTAGTCCATCCACACCCTGTCAATCTTCTCTCGGGCTTGCTCGCCATAGGCGGCCACGAGTGTCTCCACTTGTTTGTGGGCCTTCAGGAAGAGTTCGTCGTAGGGATTGTCAATATAGCTGCAGAACACCCCGAAAGCCTCCTTGTCGGTGGTGATGTCGGTGGTGGGCAGGCTCAGCATCTCGTGTGCTATCTTGCTGGCAGCCGTGCGTTTCTTCATGCGTTCCAGCTCTTTCAGATAGGTCATCAAGAAGCCGTAGGAGCGGTCGCCGCCCTCATACTGCTTCTCCAGTTTGCCGATGGTATTGTCCGCAATACCCTGCTTCGCCTCGGCAATAAACTTGTCGGCCTCGCGGAAACCCACCATGCGGTAGAGCAGCTCGCCGTCGCTGTTCAGGAACACGAACGTGGGATACATGCTCACCTCCCAGCGCTTGGCCAGCTCTTTATACGGTTCCTTGTCAAGATTATATTTCACCGAAATGAATCCGGCATTCAGATAGTCGCCCATCTCTTTCTTGGGAAATTCCTCCACCAGCATCTTCTTGCAGGGCGGACAGTAGGTGCCGTAACAATCCACAAACACCATCTTACCTTCTTTCTTCGCCAGGGCCAGTGCCTCGTCGAGCTGTTTGTCGACAAAGGTAACACCCTGAGCCACCGCTGCCAACGTACTGATGGCTGTCATTGCTAGTAGAATCAATCGTTTTCTCATAGGATTATCCGTATTAAGTCGTTACTTTTTTGTCTTGTTTTCCCTAATACGAACAAATAAGGGCGAAGGTTATGCCTCCGCCCTTATTCTTTTACTAATTAACAATAATCCTTCTTATTATGCATTATGCATTATGAATTATGCATTATTTAATCATCTCCTGATACTTCTGGATCATGAACTCGGTGACGGTGATTTCCTTGCCGTTCATCTTAAACTTACGCTCGCCGCTGGTGTCCTTCTGCTTCAGCTGAGCGATGCGCATGTTGGCCAGCTTGGCCACCTCGCCCATCAGCTTCTTGTCCTGAGGCTTGTCCTCGACCACCTGCTCCAGCTTGTACTGCAGCTGCATGTCCTCCACGTCGCCCTGCTGCACACTCTTCTTCAGGTATTTCATCATGGTGGCATAGTCCTTGCCATAGCTGGCATTGTCGCAGAGCACATCCTCGGCAATCTTCTCGGCGTCGGGAACGCCATATTCCTTCATCTTCTGCTTGAAGGCCTTGAACTTATTCTTGTCGAAGCCCTTGTAGGTCTTGCCGTCGAAGCTCATGCAGCGCAGTCCGCCGTCCTTCCACGTGCGGTCCAGCGCCTGCACGGCCTTCTCGCCCTGGTTGGCGGCCACCGTGGCACGCTCCTTATACATGGCCAGGAACAAGTCGTCGTCGATGCCGTAGCTGCCCTTCTCGAAGGCGGCGTAGAGGTCCTTGCTGGCGGCAATCTGGGCGGCACTCTTACCCTCGAGCAGGGCAGTGGCCACGTTCTTCATCTCACCGCGCATGTAGTTGTCGTCAAGCACCTTCAGATAGTCCGTCAGGAACTTCTGGTCGCGGTTGCCCTTGTTATATTCCTTCTGATACCAGGCCAGACCCTTCTCTTCCTTCATGGCGTCCTCCACCTTCTTGATGAAGTCGGTGATGCCGGCGGCACCCACGCAGCGGCCCGTCAGGTTGCCGTCAGCGTCGAGGATGAGGAAGGTTGGGAAGGCATTCACGTCGTAGCGCTTGGCCAGTCCTACGCCCTCGCCCTTCTCCATGTCCACCTTCCAGCACACAAACTTCTTGTTGAAGTAGTCGCCGGCCTCCTTCTTGGGGAACTCCTTGTTGGCCATCATCTTGCAGGGACCGCACCACGAGGTGTAGCAGTCAACAAACACGGGCTTGCCCTCTTTCTTTGCCAGTGCCAGAACCTCGGCAAACGTCTTGCCTTCGTTAAAATCTACGCCCTTGCCGGGAGCCGTCATGCCAAACTCGTCGGCCAGTTTGTCGCCCAGTGCCTCGCCACGCAGGTTACGTGCAATGATCTTGCCGTTAGGACCAATGAGCAGTGTGCAGGGAATGCCGTTCACACCGTACAGCTTCGAGGCGGCACAGTCCCAGTACTTCAGGTCGCTCAGGTGGTGCCAGGGCAGCTGCATGTCGTCGATGGCCTTCAGCCAGGCCTCGCGTTTCGAGTCGAGCGACACACCCACGATGTCGAATCCCTTGTCGTGATACTTCTCGTAGGCAGCCTTCACGTTCGGCATCTCAGCACGGCAGGGACCGCACCATGAGGCCCAGAAGTCGAGCAGCACATATTTGCCTTCGCCGATGTACTCTGACAACTTGTGCATCTTGCCGTCTTTGTCGGCCATCTCGAAGTCGGTGAACTTCTGCCCCACCTCCTGGCGCTTGGCAGCCTCCTGCTGCTCTATCAGCTGCTTCACGCCCTGGTTGCTCAGGAACTCGTCGCTGGCGGTCTTCAGCAGTTTCTCCTGCTCGTCCTTGCTCAGGCGGATGTACAGGCGCGGATAGTAGAAGGCGCCGATGGCATTGTCGTTGTTCTTCTTCAGCCAGCCCTTCACCGCCTCGTTGAAGGGGCGCTCCAGCTCGTCGAAGTAGTCCGAGATTTCCTTCTTGCGGGCCTCCGGGGTCTTCTCGTCGCGGTACTCAGCCACCAGCTTCTGCAACTCCTCGCGCGGGGGCTGCTTGGCCATGTTCTCCTTCATTATGCGGTTGTAGTCAGCCAGGGCTGCCGAGCGCTTGCCGCCCTTTACCTGCAGCTCGTTGCCGTCGTAGGTGAATGTCGTGGCGTCGTCCTCGAGGGCAAACAGCACCACCTTCGAGAATTTCCCGCCGCTGACCATCAGCTGGGCCACGGCAGGCTCCTTCCAAGTGCCGCTCAGGGCAAACTTACCGCCCTTCACCACAGTAGAGTCCACGGGTGTGCGGTCGTTGCCGATGGCATACACCACCACCTTCTTACCGTTCAGCGCAGCCGGAAACTGCCCTTTCAGGTCATACTTCACGGGGTTGGCCATAGCCAGCATGCCGACCATAGCCATCACAATTGTCAATAAAGATTTTTTCATTTTTTTCATCGGTATGATTTTTGTTTCTGCTTTTTTACCCCTTATACGAAAAGAACGCGCATATGGGTTACGGTTCATAGCCGATTTTATGATTTTTTTAGCATCATTAAAACGCGCGCCGCTACCACGACACCCCATTCCCCACATGCCCGTTCTTCGTCTTTACCTTTCTGAAGGTCCATGTCACGTTCAGACTGACCAGCCGCCCGTCATTAGCCTGCGTGTTCCACTGCGTGTAGTTTTGCTCAGTCAGCATCACCCTGCCGCGATAAGCGTCCAGCAGGTCATAGGCAGTCAGGCTGATCTCGCCCCTGCCTTTGGCGAAGCGATGGCCCAGATAGCAGTTCAAGGTGTTCTGACAATGGTTCTCGCCGCTGGCATGATGATGGAAACGGGTGAAATCATACTTGGCCTTCACAAAGCAATGAGCAGGCAAATCAGCCTCTACCGTAGCCTCCACATGATATCTGAATATGCGGTCGTGCTCACTTCCGTCGCCAGCCCTCATCCAGTCCTGGCCTACGCTTTGCTCACAGTTCAGCCTTGTCTTAGGTATCAGGCTGGTGTTGAAGCCGATGGTGCCATCCACCCTCTGCCGAAACATGTAGTCCGTGATGCTGTTCATGCAGTAGGGCGTTTTGCCGATACCACCCCTCAGGATTGCCGAAAAGCCCGAGCGATACCGGTCCAACGGGAGCGAATACATGACCGTCAGCGCACCGTCGTAGGCACCATTGCGGTTGGAGTATGTCGATACCGACCCGTGGGCAGGCACCGTCACGTCAGCGTCCTCCAGATAGGCTGAGTTGAAGAAATACTGTGTCGACTGCGTGATGACATTCCTGCGGAGGGCAAAGACAATGTTCACGTCCAGACTCTGTCCATAGTCATTGAGCAGGAAACTGTTCATCGAAAAGAACTTATGCTGTGACTCCGGCTTCAGCGAAGGATTGCCCATCAGGATGAAATAAGGGTTGTAGGTGTCCGTGAGCGGCAGCAGCTGAAGCATGGTCGGTGTGCGGTGCTCCCACTCATAGTTCAGCGACATCATGGTGCGCATGTCCGGAGGCATATACCCCGCATTCAGTGTGACCACGGGCATCAGGAAGCGAAAGCGATGACGCTCGGCCGCCAGCCTGTCCGTGGCGCTCACGGTTTGGCTCCTCCATCCTGCTTTCACAGCATGCGACACTGCTCCCGTCTTCAGGAAGAAGACAGCAGCCATCTGCCTTACCCATGTGTTCTGCCGATAGTGGTAAGTGTTCAGTCGGTCTTCCTTGTCCTCCAATACATTCCATGCCGTCTGCCACATCTTCTGGTGCGCATAGTTCTGGACATACTCCACACTCATGCCCTGCAGGAAACGCTCCTCGCCCCATATCTGCGAGAAGAGCGCCCTGCCTCCCGCTTTCCATTGGTCGTCTTGCCCCGTCAGGCGCGTTTCCTTCACCAGCGATTCCCGCCGTTGCCCTGTCAGGTAAGTGTCCGAGCGCCGGTCGTTGTCATTGTCGGCAGACGATTGATGAAAGTCAACCGAGCAATCCAGATGCGACTGCTCAGTCAGTGTTGCCACATACTTCGCCTCCGCCTCCATGTCGTGCTGCTGCTGTCGCGAAAGGTTCTCTGCATGCCCCTCCGATTCGTCCCGGTCATTCTTGTCGTATGTGTCTTGAGTGTCCGAAGTGTGTCTGTTCCTCAGCTGGTATTTAAAACCGGTCGTCAGCACATCCCCACCTCTCATGCGCCATTCCGTATCAACATGCATCTGGTGGTGGCGCGAGTTGTTCGCCAGTTTCTGTTCGCTGTCGTAGTGTCGCCACTCATACCCCAGGTCCTTTCCCAGGTATTCGCGCGCGAGCTTCTTTTGCTGGCTTTCCGCCTTCTTGTCAAACTGATAGCCTGCCGACCATTTGGCCAGTCCCGATGTCCGTTTCGTCCACTCCCTAGTCACGTCGGCACCGGCGCAGCTGTTTTCGCTGTAGGTAAGCGGGCGCGAGTCCGTTGTCAGGAAGCGCAGGCTCTGCGTCGACGCTATATTCTGGTTGTTGTGCATCAGGTTCGTGCTCACGACAACATCCTCGGAGAAGAAATTGGCCGTCCCCCCGCCAGCATAGCGAGTGCGGCTGTCACTGCCAGTCTCTTTGTCTATCGACGACCCCACAGCCGCAATGGCACGCCCGTCATACGAGCTCAGCATCTTGCTCTTGGTGATGATGTCGAGCACCCACCTCTTGCGATGCGCCTGCAAAGCCTTGTCCGTATGGTCGGCATAAGCTCTGATTTTCGCAACGTCGGTAGCCTCAATATGGTCGAAGGCCGTGATGGGCTTGTCGCCAAACAGTTTCCTGCCGTCCACCAGCGTCTTACCCACCTCATGATGGAGCACGCTGATACCCTCACCGTCTATTCTCACCCCGGGCATCTGCTGCAGAATGTCCCGGGCCATGTCGTTTTCCAACACATTCACGGCCTCGGGATGATAGTCAACGGTATCGCCGCGAAGGACCATCGCCTTGGCATGCCCCTTCACTGCCAGCTCCTTCAGCTCCACCTCCCTGATGCTGAGCTCCAGGGTCTTGATCCGGTGCCGGTACGGCTCCACCCATACGGTATCGGTCACCTCGGCAAAGCCCCGGGCTTTTGCCGTGAGTGCATATTGGCCGGCCAACACATTCCGGAATACGGTCGTAGTGCTGTCTTCGGCCAGCTCACCCGCGATGGTCACACCATTCTGGTGCAGCAAAGCCCTTACCCCCGCAAGCGACTGCCTGCCGTACCCCTTCAGCCTGACCGTCAGGTGCCCACACGACAGTTCATAATGCCCCTGCCCTCGCATCACAGGAACGGCCATGAGGAGGGAGAGCAACAGCACGATGAGTCTTGTCTTGGGCATCTCGAACACATTCAAACCATGAAACGATACGGTTGTCGAAATGGGCAAACGATGATGTTACTGTAAGTCAACAGTAACAGCCATCACAGACAATGATAAAGAGCAAATACAAGGGGGATTATAGTATACTGTTCCATTTGAACATCGAACACTATCAATGGTTATACTTGTAATCACGTCGTGTGAATAGAGCTGGCATTTAAATCTCCTTTCTGAATAATTAACTCCATGACCTTCAAAGTAAACTGTTCCTGACGAAGTCCCACCTAAAACAGTTCCTATCACCCTCAAAACTTGTGATTTCGGGCTATAAGAACTTTCAGTTCCGTGTACATGATCATATGCTACTGTAAAGCCTAACAAAAAAAACAATAATAAAAGTCGATTTTTCATAAGCTGATGACCTAAATACCGCAGCACTTTTTTATTCTATCCTCTATATAAGTTCCAGAACAATCAAAAAAACTGCCCATCATTCTATCACGTCAGACTTTCACTTCCCTTCGTGCTGCAAAACAAGACAAGCAAATATCATCCATGATGGCGCAAAGATACAAATAAAATCTGAAAGGCCCCTCCCTTGGCATCTTTTTTTGCATTTTTTAAGCTCCCCAAACGGTGGCATGCCCTGTGTTGGTTGCTGTATCATGATGCTACAGCCGACCACCTGCGATGCGGATGTTTCTTCTCTTCTTCGGCGCTTCAGCGCGCGGGGTGCCCTTGCCGGCGTGCACACAAAAAACAGACCGTCTCCGCCTGCCGGCGGGAACGGTCTGATAGGGTAGGGGCGGGCTGATGCGCCTGACGGCGCCTGCCGGTTACTCGTCGAGGATGGGCATGGCTGCTCCATCGGTCATGTCGGAGGTGGCGGGGTCGATGTAGCTGATGCGGCTCAGCTTGCCTGTGCCTGAGAAGGTGATGACGGGATCGCCAATAGGCTCGCCGGCACGGGTCTCGTACATATAGACCTTGTAGGTGTTGCCCGACTGTGTGCCGACGACGAAATAGCTGAAGCGGCCGGAACCATAATACGGACGGTAGCTGATGTGCGAGATCTGCTCGCCGGCGGGAATGCCCTGCAGGGTGAGCTCCTTGTCGGGATTCTCGTTCACCAGGTCGTAGGTGAAGACCTTGTTGTCTTTCACATAGTAGGCGATGGTGGCCTGACGGTCGCAGACGGCGCGCAGGGTGGCGTTGCCATAGCCGCTGTTCTCGTCGAGTTCCCTGACGTCGGTGAGGGTGGCGCCCATGAATCCGAAGCTGAAATAGTAGATGTATTTCTTCGAGGGGTTGGAGCGGTCTTGCATGAGGAAGAACTGCTTTTCGCCTGCCGCCATGTTGAGTCCGCATGCGAGGCATTCGAGGTCGAGGTTCTGGGTGCCATAGCCGGGAACTCCGCTGCTGGCGGGGGCATAGCCGGCATTATAGTCGGAGGTCTCGAAGCTGCGGGTCTGGTTGCTCCAGTAGAGGATGCCATAGTAGGCTCCCGAGGCGCCGCTGACCACATGGACGCTGCCGCCGGTGCCGTCGTAGGCTCCCAGGACGCCGCTGCCGCCCATCATGCCGGAATAGGCTGAGTAGATGCCGTTGCTGGTGACATAGTACACTTCCCAATAGCCACGGACGGTGCGATAGGGTATCTCGTTGGGAACATACTCGAAATGCACATTCTGGGGCGTGAAGATGGTCTGGCAGTCGAGGGCCCGAATCCACTGCACCTCGTTGTTCTCGGTGGTGACGCACAGCATGTTGGTGGAGGTTTCCTTTCCCTCGTCGTTGATGTATGCCTGGCCGTGGATGACGTCGAGGCAGCGGGGCTTGCCGCTCATGGCCTTGCCCTGGTAGGTGGTGAGCACATCGGGGATGAGCTCCTGCAGACGGGTGTTGTAGAGGTCGAGGTCGGTGTTGCCGTCGGCAGTCTCCTTGAGCACATAGAATCCTCTTGAGAGGGCCGAGGAGGCGCTGAAGGTGGTCTTGATGGACCGGCGGTAGCCTGTGGACTTGGACCAGACGGTGAAGACGAGGGTGTAGGTGCCGTCGGAGACAGCGGGATTGTAGGAGAGGTTCTTCTCGTAGCTGATGGTGTCGGCCCTGACGGTGTCTACATTGGTGGACGTGTAGTTGGGCGACGGATCGTAGTAGGACCAGGCGTAGGCCAGGTCGTCGTCGCTGAAGCTGGAGCGCACCACGGGGTTGATTTCAAGCTTGTCGCTGCTGAAGGACACTACCTCGTATTTCTCTTCCAGTCCGCTGAGCTCCAGATAGACTGAATGGTCGGAATAGGTGGAGTCGTCTTCTACGCAGGAAGCCAGGAAGCCGACGCAGAGAGCGAGCATCACCGTTGCTGAATAAATATATTTCTTCATATTCGTTGACAAATTAAAGTTAATACTTAGAACTGTCCCCAGTTGATGAGCATGCCGTTCTCCTCGCAGAGGTCGCCCAGTCCGGCGGCACGGCGGCGGGCATTCTCCTCTTCGAGGGCTGTGCGCAGCTTACTCTTGAGGTAAGTCACGTAGCCGTAGTCGTTGATGAAGCTTTTGATGTAGTCGTCGTCCCACTTCTCGCCGGTGACATCGATCATGAACTGATGCTTCACTTTTCCGTATTCGCCGAAATACCAGTTCATGGCTGCTCCCCATGCATCGGGCTTGGTGAGCATGTCGGTGAAGGTGATTTCCTTGAACAGCTCGTTGGCATAGCCGCTGATGAAGTTCTCGTTGTCCTTCACCATGACTCTGAGCGCCACCATCGTGGACTTGAGCGAGGCGTCGCGGAGCATGATGATGGGCACGTCGATGGTGACGGCATGGGCGGGCACCACGAGGTAGCGCGACTTATAGCCGGGGTCGTCGAAGCTGACATAGTGCTTGCCGGGGACGGCATTCTCGCCATTGGGAGAGGGCACCTGGCGCAGCTCGAACTGACGGTCGTGGTCGGCGGGGAATCCCATGGTGTTGAGGGTCACCCAGACGGTGTCTTGCTTGATGTCTCCGTAGTAGACGAAGGAGTAGCTGATGAGCGAGTCGGAGTGGCTGTAATTATATTTGAAGTTCAAGCGTGCCTGCTGGCTGTCGTAGAGTGGCAGGTCTTCCTCGCAGGAGCAGAGTACTGACAACAGTACGAGTATACTTGACAAAAATACTATTTTCTTCATAATCATCCGTGTTTTTAGTTTTATGTTATGCATTCGGATCGTACTCTGTGTCGGGCAGCGGAACGATGTACTCGTCCTCTGTCATCTCGTCGGCATTCCACAGCATGGTGCTCATGCCGTTGCGCTTGTAGGTGTAGAACATGACACCCTCGGCGTAGAACTCGCGGCGGTACTCGTCGACAATGAGGCTGCGCACCTCGTCGAGGCTCTCGAAGTCGGTGGTGATGTTCACATTGTGAGAAGCCATGTAGTCTTTATACAGAGTGTTGGCCTCGGCCAGGTCGGTGGTGGTCTCCATCAGGATGAGGTAGATTTCCGAGAGGCGGATGAGGGGCATGCACTGCTTGTAGAGGGTGATGCCCACGGCAGCGGAAGTGCTGGTCTCGCTACGGGCATCGTAGTAGTACTTACGGATGTTGGGGCGCACGATACCCTGCATGTTGACGGCGTTGCGGTTCCAAAGCGTCAGGTAGCGGTTGTTGCTGGCTGTATACTGGTTGGCGAACAGCTGGCGCTCGAACATGGCCTGGGTGATGTAATGCATGTTCTCGCCTGTCTGTGCGGTGGGATTGCCGCCCAGCACGCTCACGGAGTAGTTGACGAGGCTGACGTTGTGGAGGGCGAACAGGCACTCATTGGGCAGGGCGAAATACTCGTTGTCGAGGTCGTGGATGCCCGAGAGCGAGATGACGGGCTCGCCGTTGATCTTGGCATTGAGGACGCTCTTGGCCTCGGCATAGGCCTTGCTGTTCTGTCCGGTGTAGAGATAGAAGCGGGCCTTGAGGGCTTTCACAGCCCAGTAGTTGAGGCGGTAGCGGCGGTACATCATGAAGTCGTCGTCGAGGTCGGCGGGGTCGCTGCCCGAGCCGTTCAGCTGGTAGAAGGTGTACTTCAGCACGGGGTCGGACTGCTGGAGCAGGCTCTCGGCCTCGTTGAGGTCGCTCTCGAGGCGGCTCAAAAAGTCGTTGTAGTTGTAATAGGATGCCTGCTCGTGGATGCTGCTCTTATAGGAATAGGGCAGCGACACCTGGCGCGAGGGGTCCTTGGGCATCTGGCCGAAGAGGCGCAGCACGTCGAAATGGCAGAAGGCACGGATGGCCAGGGCCTCGCCCTGAATGACGTTGCGTGCATCCTTGCTGGTTATGTTCTGTCCGTCCTCCTCCATGTGGTTGAGGATGAAGTTGGCCTGGGCAATGGTGGTGTACAGGGTGGAATAGATGCTCTTGATGGCCGAGATGGAGTACGAGTTGTCGTACTGGTGGTGCATCAGGTAGTATTGCGTGGGGAGGTTGGTCGAACCGACCTCTGCCCAGAGGCATGCCAGGTCCTCGATGTCGGTCATGGTGAGTTTCTCGCCATAGGCATCGCGGCTGGCCATTGTGGTGTAGCAGCCTGCCAGTGCCTCTTTGAATCCGTCGTAGTTTTCGAAGAGATTCTTCTCGCGTGCCACGGTGTCAGACTTCACATCCAGCCAGTCGCTGCAACTCGACAGAAAGAGAGAGCATGATGCCAGGATAAGAAGACAGTAGAAAGCCTTGGCCGGCAGTTTCTTATATGATTGATTTGTTCTCATAATTCTCATATTTCTTGTTTTCGGTTTAGAATGCCTAAAATCCGCAGATATTTTTTCGAGTGTCTGATTTAGCCCTTGCTTGTGACGATTCTGTCTGACTCTGGGCTTAGAAACGCTTGACATTACTTGTATGCAGACACCTTCCCCTTACCCCGTAA